>OOBR01001244.1_pt1 | contig 15958 bp, 14 predicted proteins | sample 1671281 | NCBI WGS metagenome assembly OOBR01 (sample SAMN06348140, study PRJEB24527) | human gut metagenome | biome: human gut; feature: ankylosing spondylitis patient; material: feces | host: Homo sapiens | place: China | collected 2015-10
GAGCATCTCTCCAATTATTCGCCTAGCTTCTTCTAAAACGACCGCAAAATACGAAAAAATTCCCATATGCAATCTTTTCAGTGCACAAATCTATAGTTTTTGCTTGACATATACACAATATCCACGAAATAAATTTTGACTTCATTCGAAAAAAAGTGTCTATATGGGTTTATTTACGCTTTTAAACAATTCTAATGTGTTTTTTCGAGTAGCGTTTACGGTTTCCTCTAGCGTGAGGCCGAATGTTTCCGCCACTTTCTCGGCCGTCTTCCATATGTAAGTAGGCTCATTCCGTCTACCTCTGTAGGGGACTGGTGAAAGATAGGGTGCATCTGTTTCCAAGAGTATCTTTTTAAGATCCGTTTGCCGAATGACTTCGGACAGTTTTGAATTTTTAAAGGTAACAACTCCGTTTATCCCGATCTTGAAGGTGGGCAGTTTCTTTATTTCTTCCAGCTCTTCCGTTGTGCCGGTAAAACTATGAAATACGCCCTTAAGTCTTTCCGCTCCGACTTTATGTATGCATTCCAGAACTTCCGGATATGCGTCGCGGGTATGGATGGCTACGGGCAGGTTCAGATCGATGCTCCAACGCAGTTGTTCCTCGAAAACGATTTGTTGCTCCTTTAAATAAGTCTTATCCCAATATAGATCGATCCCGATTTCACCGATACCGCAATAAGTACGTTTAGATAGATAGGATTCCGTTTGTTTTAGGATATCGATATAATTGCTATCCACACTGGTCGGATGCAATCCCATCATGGGGAAAGCGAACTCTGGGTATCGATCGCATAAATCGTGCATTCTGTCAATCGTCGTCAGGTCTACGTTTGGCAGAAGCAGGGTGTCGATACCTGAGTCTTTTGCTTTTTGAGCCAGTTCGTCTTGCTCCGGATCGAAATCCTCCAGATATAAATGGCAATGTGTGTCTATTAACCTCATGGATTAGGATTGTCTATGCATTAAATGATCACAAACCTCTTTTAGGATCGTTAATTTTTCGGGGGCGACTTGTAAAGCTTTTAAGTTCTCTACGGATGCGTCGTAATAGGCTTGGATTTTATTTTCTGTTAATTGTTTTAGCTGCAATTCGTTGTAGATAGAGGTGAATGCCTGTATCTTTTGAGCCGGGTCGAATTCTTTTTTACCCATCCAGCTACGGAGAGCTTCCGCTTGTTCTTTATTGGCCAGTCTGAGAGCGTTGATCAATAAGAATGTTTTCTTGTTGCAAAGGATATCGCCGCCAATGTTTTTCCCGAAAGTGGCGGTGTCACCATATACATCTAGTAAATCATCTTGCAGTTGAAACGCTAGACCTATATTGATACCAAACGCATATAAGTTGCCTGCGTCTTCCTGTGAGGCACCTCCGAGTAGGGCACCCGTCTTAAGGGAGCAGGCCAGTAGTACGGCTGTCTTTAGCCGGATCATCTCGATGTATTCTTCCTCGCTCACATCCATGCGAGACTCGAATTCCATGTCGAATTGTTGGCCGCCACATATTTCCGCCGCGGTTTGCGTAAATAAATCCAACACTTGTTTAAGGTGGCCGTGTTCCGTTGATCCGATTAATTGATAAGCCGCTATTAGCATCGCGTCTCCGGAAAGAATCGCCGTATTGGCATTCCATACCTTGTGTACGGTAGGTTTGTTCCTTCTTTTATCAGCTTCATCCATCAGGTCGTCGTGCAGCAAGGTGAAGTTATGGAAAACTTCCAGACCTAAAGCGGGCTTGATCGCATTCTCTATACTATTATTATATATATTACATGCCATCAACGTTAACGCCGGACGTATTCTTTTTCCTCCGAGGGACAAGATGTACTCTATCGGCTCGTATAAGCTCTTGGGAGGATTGGTGAATTGTAGTTGAGAGATCTCGCTTTCTATTCTTTGAAGTATATTCTCGAATGCTAACATAGCTGTATCAATTAATGGAGTTATGAAATAAAAAAAGGCTGCGAAAATAAAGCAGCCTTTTTGATATGTTTAATGTTATACTATTGCAATCTGAACGTGATAGGCACAGTATACTTAACACGTACTGGTTTACCTCTCTGCTTACCCGGAGTCCATTTAGGCATGGTACCGATCACACGAAGAGCCTCTTTATCCAATGATGGGTCTACACCACGTAATACCTCAGCGTCTACTACTGATCCGTCTCGGTTAACCACGAATGCGCAGATTACACGACCTTGGATACCGTTTTCCTGTGCGATTACCGGATACTTGATTGATTTAGCGATAAACTTCAGCAACTCAGCGTCTCCACCCGGGAACTTCGGCATTTCCTCTACAACCGTAAAGATCTGCTGAGCGGATTCTTCTTCCTCTACTACTGCAGGCGGTGTATAAACGGCTGTTTGAGCCTCTTGCTGATTATCCTCTGATGATAAGATATCTTGCTGTTCCAATTCAACGTCGTCTTCAACAACGTTCAAAACCTCGGTTACAACTGGTGCTGGAGGTGGTGGAGGTGGAGGAGGCGTATTCTCCGGTCTCGTGATTTCCACTTCTTCCTCGGCGATGATGTCTGCTACACCCTCGCTAGCCTGAACGACCATTACATCGCGGGTGCTCCATTCGAAGCCCACGAACAAGACAGCTAAGCCCACTACGAATCCCATCAGGATACTTAGAGACTTACCTCTCTCAAGGTCCGCTTTCGGTGATTTTTTAATTTCCATACGTTTATAATAATTTATAAGTGTTTTTCACTTCTGCAAAAATACAAATTATTTCATATATCAAACAAAAATGAGAGCGATAATATACCTTTTTGGCATTTTTCCCGTTTCTGTTAATGTGAAATCCGTATTTCTGAGATTTGCGGGTGTAAAGTAAAAACATTTTTCCGAATTAATGTATCTTTGAACGATTTTTTGCATGAAAATATGAGAAATAAACTATTTATACTGATTTTATTCGTTGTTACACTGTCTGTCTCAGCGCAAAACGGGAGTGAGGCGTATACTTTCTTACGTTTTCCGACCTCGACCCGGGCTAACGCCTTGGGTGGGCATACCGTGGCGTTGGTAGAAAGAGACCCTTCGCTTATCTTCCATAATCCGGCCTTGCTAGGTGCGGAGATGGATGGGATGATCAACTTGAATTATATGAATTACATCTCGGATATCAACGTAGGAAGTGCCTTGTTCACGAAAGCGCATGGCGAGAAAGGGGCTTGGGGCGTAGGCGCTACGTTTATAAGCTATGGCGATATCAAGGAGGTGTTACCGGATAACGTCGTGACCGGAGCGAGCCTGTCGGCGAAAGATATCAGCGTGAACGGTTTTTACTCCCGTGACTTGAATGAGCGTTGGCGGGGTGGATTATCGTTGAAGTTCTTGTATTCGGGGCTGGCTGATTATACCTCTATCGGTTTATGCGTGGATGCGGGATTGAGTTATTATAATTCGGATAAGGGCTTTTCCTTTGGTTTCGCCTTGAAGAATATCGGCGCGCAACTGAAAGCTTACGAGGATGAGCGACAAAAGATGCCTTGGGATATCCAGATGGGTATCACGCAGAAAATGGCGCATGCCCCGATTCGTTTTTCTTTGACGGCCCAATACTTGAACCGTTGGAAGTTCGATTATATCGATAATACGGATAAAGAGTATGACGGGGATTCTTTCGTTAAGACGTTGGCGAAGCATTTTATCATCGGCGTGGATTTTATCCCGTCCGAGAACTTTTGGGTGGGCGTAGGATTCAATCCGAAGGTCAATATGGATATGAAGTTGAAAGGCGGGGGAAGTTTCTCCGGCTTCTCGGCGGGCGCAGGTGTAAGGATCAAGATGTTTGCCGTGGGCTTCTCGCTGGCGAAATATCATCCGTCCGCCATGTCGATGATGATTAGCGTATCTACGACCTTGGCCGATTTTAAGAAGGTGACAGAATAAACCTATACATTAATATATATATGAAGAAAATAGTTATCGCTATAGACGGCCACTCTTCCAGTGGCAAAAGCACCATGGCTAAAGATCTTGCCAAGGAGATTGGATATACGTATATCGATACGGGTGCCATGTATCGGGCGTGACTTTGTATTGCATCCAGCATGGATTTTTTGAGGGAGAGAAGATTAAGGAGGAAGAGCTGAAGGCTTCTATCCATGATATCGATATTTCATTTCGTTTGAACGCGGAGACCGGCCGGCCGGATACCTATTTGAACGGTGTGAATGTAGAGAAAGAGATCCGTGGTATGGAAGTGGCGGATAAAGTGAGTCCGGTAGCCACTCTAGGCTTTGTGCGCCGTGCGTTGGTCGCTAAGCAACAAGAGATGGGAAAGGCGAAAGGCATCGTGATGGATGGCCGTGATATCGGTACGGTCGTATTCCCGGATGCGGAGTTGAAGCTTTTCGTGACGGCCTCGCCGGAGGTACGTGCCAAGCGCCGGGTCGATGAGCTGGAGGCGAAAGGGATCCCCGCTTCTTACGAGGAAGTGCTGGAGAATGTGAAGAAGCGGGATTATATAGATTCAACCCGGGAGGAAAGTCCTTTGAGACAAGCTGATGATGCCTTGGTATTGGATAATTCCCATATGACCTTGGAAGAGCAAAAGGCTTGGTTGCTGGAACAATATCATAAAGCGATCGGTTCATAAACGAGTGCTTGGAGTTTCCTATAAAGAAAACTTTTGTCTCTTCGAATGAAAACTATAGTTTCGTTACTAGGAAACAAAAGTTTCTCTTAGGGAAAACTCTAGTTTTGTTATGAAGAAACTATAGTTTCTTGTGATTGAAAATTAAGAAAACTGTAAGTGCTTGTTTGTTAATGATATTATAGATATGATAGAAGTCGAGATAGATAAAGATTCCGGATTCTGTTTTGGGGTTGTCACCGCCATAGAGAGCGCTGAGCGGGAGCTGGGAAATACGGATACGCTGTATTGCCTAGGCGATATCGTTCATAACAGTTTGGAGGTGGAGCGGTTGGAGCATATGGGGCTGCATACGATCGACCATGAGGGACTTTCAAGGTTGAGAGACCGGAAGGTGTTGCTCCGGGCGCATGGCGAGCCGCCTTCTACCTATGCTTTAGCGAAGCGAAACAATATCACGATTATAGACGCTACTTGCCCGGTTGTCTTGCGTTTGCAGCGCAAGATCCATAAATGTTATCAAGAGACCCGGGCGAATAACACCCAGTTGGTTATCTATGGGAAGAAAGGCCATGCGGAGGTGAATGGCTTGGTGGGGCAGACGGAGGGCACGGCGATTGTCATCGAGAAAATAGAAGACCTCGATCGTCTGGACTTTACCCGTGCGATCAGTCTGTTTTCCCAAACCACGAAGTCCTTGGATGGATTTAAGGCGGTAGTGGCGGAGATCAAGCTGCGGATGGCGGAAGGGGTGGAGTTTAATTATTACGATACGATTTGCCGTCAGGTGGCGAATCGTCTTCCGAATATAAAAGCGTTCGCCTCCAGCCACGATTGGGTCTATTTTGTGGCTGGTCGTAAAAGTTCCAACGGGAAGATGCTGTTCGAGGAGTGCCGGAAAGCGAACCCGAATACGCTCTTTATTTCCGAGGTATCAGAGATTACCGAGCCTTTGCCCGAGGGCGTGCGCCGGGTCGGGGTTTGCGGCGCTACATCCACTCCCAAGTGGTTGATGGAGGAAGTAGCGGTCCGGATCAAGGAATTGAACGCTTCGGAATGATATTTTGATTAAGATTACGTGAACTTTCCGGGAGAAAGACAGAAGGATAACTAAATATTTACTACTTTTGCCGGAGAACATTAAAATCAATGACGCTATGTCTACAGTAAAGTGTGTTGGTATTTTAACGTCCGGAGGTGATGCCCCGGGAATGAACGCCGCTATTCGTGCGGTAACACGTTCCGCTATTTATAACGGAATGAGAGTGAAAGGTATTTACCGTGGTTACAAAGGGTTGATCCTGGATGAGATTGAAGAGTTTAAGACACAAAATGTCAGTAATATAATTCAGCGCGGCGGAACAATCCTTAAGACCGCCCGTTGCGTGGAGTTCAAGACTCCCGAGGGACGAAAACAGGCCTATGATAAGTTGCAAGAGCATGGGATCGATGCCTTGATCGCTATCGGTGGTGACGGAACGTTGACGGGAGCGCGTATTTTCGCTCAGGAGTTTAATTTCCCGATCGTAGGATTGCCGGGTACGATTGATAATGACTTGTATGGCACGGATACGACGATCGGCTATGATACAGCCTTGAACACGATCATGGAATGCGTGGATAAGATCCGTGATACGGCTACCTCGCATGATCGTCTGTTCTTTGTGGAGGTTATGGGGCGCGACGCCGGTTTCTTGGCGTTGAACGGAGCGATCGCTTCTGGTGCCGAAGCCGCTATTATCCCGGAAATCTCCTTGGAGAAAGATCAATTGGCTGAGATGATCGAGAATGGATTCCGTAAGTCCAAGAACAGTAGTATCGTATTGGTTGCCGAGAGTGAGGTAACCGGTGGCGCTATGGGGGTCGCTGAGCGTGTGAAGAAGGAATATCCGCAGTTCGACGTGCGTGTCTCTATCTTAGGTCACTTGCAGCGCGGTGGTTCTCCTACGGCACAAGATCGGATCTTGGCGACGCGCATGGGCGTGGCTGCGATCGACGCCTTGTTGGATGATCAGCGTAACGTGATGATGGGTATCCAGAACGACCAGATCGTCTATGTACCGTTCTCTAAAGCGATCAAGAATGATAAGCCTATTAACCGGGATTTGTTGAACACGCTCCGTGTTTCTTCAATCTAAATAAGGCATATGTTTATACGAATAGGAACCCGGATGTAGCGATTGCGTACATCCGGGTTTTTATTTGAAGAACCTGATATCATGAAGAAGTATAGTGGCGTGGCCTTGCATGTAATCGTATTTGTCTTTCTGTTTATCTTCTTGAGGATATTCAGTGAGTACCACTTTTACTGTGTCGAGCAGAACCAGTTATTCCAGTTGACTCCCATTTTTATTATCGATAAGTTAATGCAACCGGGAGGTTTAGCGATGGTTCTCTCCGGTTGTTTGGTGCAGTTCTTCATTATCCCGAATGTGGGAGCTATGATAACGGCAGCCTTGCTGACAAGCCTAGGGGCCTTGTTCTGGGCGATCTTGAAGCGGATCGATCCGCGAAGCCATGGTATTTTATGGGCTTGGCTTCCCGTCCTATCTTTGTTGTTTGTGCAATGGGATTTTAATTACAGGTTTCAAGGAACGGTCGCCTTCGGTATGATGCTGCTTGCTTTATATCTCGTTTTAGGGATAAGGAATTTCATACCTCGTTTGATAGCAAGTCTGTTTGCCTCCCTGTTACTCTTTGGGTTGGCCGGGCCGGTCTCTTTGTTGTTTGCCTTATCCATGGTCGGATATGAGGCCATGAGCCGGACGCCCCGTTGGTATTATTCTGCGATTTTACCGATGATCGTGTTGATCTTGGGTGGATTATGTGTGCGTTACTCGGTGATCGGAGAATACCGCTTTGTCTTTTTACCGGATAGTTATTATTATTTCCGTTTGGTGCCGGATAAGGTAATTTATTTCTCATGGATCGCTTTCTATGCGGCGTTGGTTGTAACCTGCCTCTGTAAAAACAAGGAATCATGGGCTGGTAAAAAGCGTCTAGCGCTGGGAATCTCCCAATTCATTATCTTAGGGCTTATCTTCTGGAAAGGCTTCGATCTATATGGCGAACAGAAATCATACCGTTTGAAGATGATGGACTATTTTACTCGGACAGAGCAATGGGACCGGATCTTGGTATCATGCAAGGAGCCGACCACTAATCAACTCTATTTATGTTACCAAAATATGGCTTTGGCCCGGAAAGGTATTCTGGCGGATGAGGCGTTTAAGTACACGCAGCACGGGCCTCGTGGATTAATGGTGGCATGGAATAAATCGACCACCATATCCGCCTTGTTGAGTGATGTTTATTTTACGATGGGAAATGTCGCCGCGGCTCAAGAGATGGCATTCGAGAGTAATATCGGCGCTTTATGTGATGGAAATCCCCGCATGACGCAACGTTTGGTGCAAACGAACTTGATTTATGGAGCCTATCCGGTCGCGGAGAAATATATCGCTGTCTTAGAGAATACTTTCTATTATAAGGATTGGGCCAAAGCGCAGCGGAAATTCCTGTATAATGATGAGGCGGTCGAGACAGATCCTCTATTGGGGAATATGCGCAGGAACCTGCTAGCTGAGAATCATCTGATCCAGATGGATGGATTCGACACGGACTTGATTCGCTTGGCGGAGCAGAATCCTTCCAATAAAGCCGCTTTCCACTATGCCGGCGTGTTCTATCTTTTAGCAAAAGATATGACGCGCTTTAAGACGTTGGTGGAAACCTATTACGGAACGGATTTACTCCCTTCTTTACCGGTCTCTTTTCAAGAGGCGGTCATCATCCTATCGGAGAAAGATCCGGATTACTGGAAACGTTTCGGTGTCTCGGAATCTATCGTAGGGCGATTCACCGATTATAAGAGGCAAGTGCTCGCTGGGCGGAATAATAGTAATGCGCTGCCCGGTTTGATGTATCGCTCTTATGGCGATACCTATTGGTATTATTATATGTTTAAATAGGAGATGAGAAAAATGTATATAATAAGATGTATATGTCTGTGGATGATTCTGGGCTTGATGGCTTGTTCCGGTCCGGTACGTATACAGAAGAATCTGGAAGTCAAGCCGGAGATCTTTCCGGATTATGTGGATGTGACAATCCCGCCGAATATAGCTCCCTTGAATTTTAAGCTGAAAGATGCTTGCGTTGAGGCCCGTGCCATTCTCGAATGTGGCCCGGAGAAATTAGAGATCAAGACCGGGAAAGACGCTTGTTTCGTGATCCCGGCCTCCGGTTGGAAAAGGCTGTTGCGTGCCGCTTCCGGGAATCATCTGAATGTAACCGTACAAGCCTTCGTGAATGATGAATGGATCGCGTATGTCCCCTTCATCATCAAGGTGGCGAAGGAGCCGGTCGATGGTTGGTTGGCTTATCGTTTAATCGAACCGGGCTATGAGTTGTGGAACCGTATGGGTATCTATCAACGTAACTTGGAAAATTATACGGAGAACGCGATCATCGAAAATAAGATGAGCGGCAATAACTGTATGAACTGCCATTCTTTCTGTATGCAGAATCCGGAGAAAATGCTTTTCCATATGCGTGAGACCTACTCTTGTACCTTATTGATCGATGGAGATAAAGTGGAGAAGCTGAATACGAAGACCGATCAGACCCTTTCTCCACTGGTCTATCCTTCTTGGCATCCTTCCGGAAAATATGTCGCTTTCTCTGTGAATAAAACCAAGCAAGCGTTTCATATGAACGATAGGAATCGGGTGGAGGTATTCGACTCGGCCTCGGATGTGGTCGTTTATGATACGCAAAAGCATGAGATCGTGACTTCTCCGCTGCTGTCTTCAGAGGGAGCGTTCGAGACTTTCCCTACATTTTCCCCGGATGGAAATACGCTCTATTTCTGTTCGGCTAAAGCCCGTACGATGCCCAAAGAATACGATCAAGTGAGATACGATCTATGCTCAGTCTCGTTCGATCCCGCTACACGCCGTTTCGGGACGGTAGTCGATACTTTATATAAGGCATCGGAGATCGATAAAAGCGTTTCTTTTCCCCGGGTTTCCCCGGATGGAAAGTATTTGCTCTATACCTTGTCCGGTTATGGAAATTTCTCTATTTGGCATAAGGATGCTGATTTGTACATGATTGATTTATCGACTCTGAATAGCGACGATGTGGAAAGCTATCATTCATGGAGTAGCGATAGCCGTTGGATCGTGTTTAGCAGCCGTCGGATGGATGGTTTGTATACAAGGCCGTTCATCGCTTATATTGATGGGAAAGGACAGGCTTGCAAACCTTTCCTGTTACCTCAGAAGGATACGGATTTTTATTTTCGTTTTATGAAATCCTACAATATACCTGAATTCATCACAGGAGAGGTAAAGAGACAAGGGCGTGCGTTGGCCGTGAAAGCGAAAGAAGACAAAGGAGTCGATGTAAGGTTCAAGTAAAAAAGAGTGTCGCATGATCAGATCGTGCGACACTCTTATGCTTTTATACCTATTTCGTAGCGATATTATCCAAGAACAGATCGATCATCCGTTTGGCTGCCACGAAAGAGCTGATCTCGTTGTTCAAGACTTGCTTCTCCGTTTGTTCCAGCATGCCTTCTACCGCCGGGTTATGATAGAACTTATCCCGCAACGTGTCGTTGATGCTTTCGTACATCCAGTATTTAGCTTGCTCGTTACGTTTGTAATCGAAGTAGCCGTTCTTTTTGGTGAACTCCATGTACTCTCCGACCATATCCCATATTTCTTTGATACCTAGGTTGTAATAGCCGGAATAAGTCAATACTTTCGGGAACCAGCCCGATTCCGAAGGTGGGAAAAGATGTAAGGCGTTCCGGAATTGAGCGGCGGCGAGATTCGCCTTTTCGATATTGTCTCCATCCGCCTTATTGATAATAATACCGTCCGCCATTTCCATGATACCTCGTTTGATACCCTGCAACTCATCTCCGGTACCGGCCAATTGAATCAACAGGAAGAAGTCCACCATCGAATGTACGGCCGTCTCGCTTTGTCCGACACCCACGGTCTCTACGAATACGGTATCGAAACCGGCGGCCTCGCATAATACGATCGTCTCACGGGTCTTACGGGCGACCCCCCCTAAGGAGCCTGCGGATGGTGAAGGACGGATAAAGGCGTTTTTCTCTCTCGACAAGGCCTCCATACGAGTCTTATCTCCTAGGATACTACCTTTCGAGCGTTCGCTACTCGGGTCGATCGCTAGTACGGCAAGCTTACGCCCTTGGTTGATCAAGTGCATACCGAAAGAGTCGATAGAGGTACTCTTTCCCGCTCCGGGAACACCCGTAATACCGATACGAACCGATTTCCCGGCGAAAGGCAAACATTTCTCGATAATCTCCTGCGCCACCTGTTGGTGCTCATGCTTGGAGCTTTCCACCAAGGTAACTGCTTGACTGAGTATCGTGATATTCCCTTTTAAGATACCTTCCACGAATTCGGAAGGCGTATATACCTTGCGTTGGACACGCTTTTTTATATAAGGATTTACGGTAGGGACATCCGCAATGCCCTTATTCACTTTCAATCCCTTGTACTGATCATCGTTTTCTGGATGTTCCATATCAATCTATTATTTGTATGCCGTCACCTTGATCAAGCGGATAGGCCCGTTCGGGTCGTTGCATACGACATTAATAAGTGCTTCAAGTTTTGTCTTTATCTCTTTCGGTCGCAAGGTTACTTTGAAAGTAGCGGTCGCTCCCGGTTTAAGTTCTTTCTTGCCGCCGGACAAATCGACACGCTCATCATCACAAGTGACGCTGTAGATCGTGAGCGGAGTCTTTCCGGCATTCGTAATCTCAAACGTACCCGATACCTTACCACCGATCAACGGAACGATACTTTTCTTGTTCGGTAGCTTGCCGAATTCCAGTAAAGTGCCGGATAATTCCGCTATCGGGGCTTGGGCTTTATCCGCAGCGGATAGTTTGCTGAAATTATCGATCACGTTGGCGGAGATCTGGATCTCTCCGGATACTTCCTTCTTTCCGGCGCTCTGTATCATGATCGGCAAAAGCGTAGAGACTCGTCCTTTCCGCTTCAGGACCTTGGCATCCATAAGGATCGTAATGGCACCGACCTCGTCCGGTTGAAGGGTAGCCGGGTTCACCTGTACGTTAAGGTAGTGAGGTACTTTACCCAGATGAATCGTAGCCGAGGTCTTTCCCTCGTTCTTAATGTTGATCTTCTCGCCCAACGTTTCCTCCGGACGGATACTGCTGAATAGAACAGTCTTCGTATGCAGCTTCAGATCACCGATAGAATAAGGATACGTAAAGACCGGCTGCGAAGGTTTCGGGGTGACATTTCCCTTAATGGCTAGGCTGTAACTCCCTTTCTTCCCATTGCTGAATATCGATACGGTTTTATAAAACGGGCCGGGGCGTCCTTTCGGATTATACGTTATCTTAACTTCACCGGTCTTACCGGGAGCGATCGGCGACTTAGTCCATTCTGGCCGTGTACAACCGCATGACGCGGTAACACGGGTAATGACCAAAGGGGCGTCTCCCGTATTCTTTATCGTGAAAGTATGACTGGCGAATCCATCGGCCTCGGCTATTGTCCCGAAATTATAAGTCAACTCGTCCGACAAGATTTGGGCGCCTTGTTGTGCCCAAGCTGTCGTTATAGATATAATTGCTGTAAGAGCAAGGATCAACCTTTTTATATTCAGCATTCCAATTGGGGGTTTTTTACGTATTTCTTATTCAACCTCTCCCCGGATGTTCATGATGAAGCTTCCGGTTTTCCCGTTACTGTATACGGAAATGGTCTTCGTGAAAGGACCCGGACGTCCTGCCGGATCGAAAGTAACCTTGATCTGGGCTTTCTTACCCGGAGCTACCGGTTCTTTCGGCCATTCCGGGGTCGTACATCCGCAAGACGCGATTACACGTGTAATGACCAGAGGCATATCGCCCGTATTGGATACTTCAAACGTATGGGATACTTTTCCGTCCGCTTCCTTGATGGTACCGAAGTCGAAACTGGTTGTTTCCGCGGAAATAACTGCTTTCTTCTGAGCCGAAGCCATTCCTGTCGCTAACAGGATCGCCATGAAAATAAAAACTATTTGTTTCATCTTATCGTTTAGTTTTAATTCGAATTACAAAGATAGTCATTTCAATTGAAAGTTGAGAATTGAAAACTGAAAATTAGAGGAAGATAACGCTTCTTGCGATGCCTATTCTTACCTTCTTACGGTGCCCATTCTAACCTCCTTATACTGGGCATTGTAAGGAGGTTAGAACGGGCATTGTAAGAAAAGGCTTGTTTAGGGCATGATCCGCAAGCTTTCTCCGGCGGTGTGCGACACGAATTCCGGGGCGTACATACATTGAATCGTACTGATACCTCCGGCGTATTCGCCGCTACGGGATACGTAGACCGGATATTCCAAGACGAACGTACCTTCCGGCAGACGATTGATGAAGAAATTCTCGGATACGTCTTTCGGGGATCTGTAATACCAGATACCGTCTCTTGATTCCGGGCCGGAAAGTTGATCGGCCGGTTCGAAGCAGCCCGCACGTAGATCTTTCAAGAATACGTAATTCATTTCACGGTCTGTCCGGATCGTTAGCCGAACGATTACCTTGTCTCCGATGCGGAGCGGTTGCTCCGGTGTTACGGGACGGATTTGGCGGTTGGTACCGTTATTGGTCTCGACGAATAATTTCTTCTCGACACTCAACACCCCTTTTTGTCCTTTTACCTTGTCGATCTCTTGGAAGTATTGCTCGTAAACAGCTCCCCATGCCGGCGTGTTTCCTTCCTTGCGGATCGAGAGCACGGGGTTGGCGGAATTATTTGCCGGCTCGTTCGGAAGTATCGTTTTGAGGTAACCGGTGGCGATTTCCCCTTCCGCGGTACTATAGGTCTTGCCGTCCCATGTCGCTACACAGGTGTTTTGCGTGTTCAGCCAATCGCTACCCGTGAGTAGCAAGGCGTAAATGGCGTTTACCGTGGCGGGTACGGATTCCCAGTTTTGTGTACGTTTCTGGTTTAGCAACCATTGTTTCATCCGGTTTGTATTCTGGGTATCCGGTGCGATCTCGTTAAAGACGGACATTAATAAGCAATGCGTGTCGATCGGTGAGGTGAAATAATCACTCCCCCTGCGGTTGTTTGCCCAATACATACCTTTCTCCTCGGAGATCGTAGCGGTCTTCTTTAGCCATGTCAGGATCGCTGTCGCCACCTCCTTTTTACCGTTTCGATGCATTAACAAGGCGATTTCGCCCTTACTGATTAAGGAATATTGATTCCAGTGCTTCTCCGCTTGGTTCGTATAGAAACGGATCGCTTCCCGGGCGTCTCCCAGTTCCGGGATATCCCGGTAGGAACTGCGGACGAATAAGAACTCTACCTGCTCCGGCGAGGGCCATGCGTTTTGCCATTTCTTATCGTATTTCAGCAAGTTCTCATAATCCGTTTGCATACTTTTGTCCAAGAACTTGAGGGCCTTCATTTGCATCTCTTTCTCCGCTTGCCCATATTGGATCGCGTTTAGCTGTACAAGCTGTGACATACCTTTCAGGATAGAAAGAGTGATCGCACGGCTTGCGGGGAAACCTTTGAACCAGCTCCATCCACCCTCTTCGTTCTGTTGTTGGATCAGTTGTTGCAAGGCCGCTTCCCGTAATCCGTCCGCACGGTTTAGGTCGAACAATAAAGACAAGCGTTGTTTTTGCTCTGTCTCGTTATCGGCGGCTAGTACCCAAGGCGTCTCCTCCAAGAGTATGTTCTTCAGCTCTTGGTTCTTTTCCAAGTTTGAATAGAGAGTAGAGGCATTCCCTCCTTGAGCGGTCCATTGGTTGATCACTTTCTGGATGCGGGGATGGGCTTGGGCGATATAGGAAGCCAACGTATTGCTGTAATAAGCGGCAAACCAAGATAAGATATTATCATTGTTCGGCTGTGTGATCGTCGGTAATGCCTGTACCGCGTACCAAATCGGATTCCCGGTCATCTCCAGCGTGAGACGGAATGGTGTCGCTCCCTCCGAGTTCCCGGAGATACGGATTTGTTTCTCTCCTTCCTTGAGCAAATAGAACGGGGTACTTTCCGTGATGAGCAATTGATTGGAAAGAACAGGTACGATCTGCTGCTCCCCGTCGCTTCCCTTTTCAGAGTCGGCTAGGATACGTACGCCCAGTAGGTTGATCTGTTTGGGGACCGGGATCATCCAGCTTACAGTAGCGATGCTATCCGGTTGCAACTCAAACGGACGTTGTGACTTGCTCAAGCAGATAATCGGTTGGTCTGTAGCGGGATCGAATAGCTCGATACGTACACGGCCGGATACCGCTTCCTTGGAATTGTTGATGACTTGCGTGCTGATGCTGACCTCATCCCCTTGGCGGACGAAACGAGGCAGATTCGGTAGAACCATCAAGGGTTTGCTGCTAATGACCTCTTTCGTAAGCAGACCGTATTTTAGGTCTTGGGTGTTGGCCAATAGCTGTAGTTTCCAAGTCGTATTACTTTCCGGCAGGGTGAAATTTACGAATACGTCTCCTTCCTCGTTCGTTTGTAAGGTCGGGTAGAAGAAGGCGGTTTCCGCAAAGTTCTGCCGGATTTGCTCCGGACTTATCGGCTGGCTGCTCTCTTTGGCGAAAGGATCGGATAGGCTGAACACGGGTTCCCCTTCCGTAGATTCCACACTAGGCTCTTCTAACACGGCGCTGTCTTCCATGATGTTCATGGATTCCGCCACTACTGGGGCTGCCGCAGATTTCAGCATGATACCACCCGTGGCGAAAGCCCGGTTGCTGGAACCGTATCCTCGTATGACAATCTCATTGAATAGACCGAACCAATTTAAACGGTCATACTGATATTGAGGTACTTTTATATACTTGGCCTCTGTCTGGTCATATTGATAACTACGCTGGAATCCGGCTCCGGTTGAGAAACGGGGAGCTTGTAGCAAGATCGTTCGCCGCGGGGAGAAATACCAATTGAATGGTATGATTTTATCTAGCGAGGCATCATACATGCTGGTCAGTACCTCGGCGGATACGATCGTGGAGTCCGCGTCGGTGATACGGAATTTCCAGCTCTCTTTACTTCCCGGAAGTAAACGATCCCGGAAGGTTATCGGCTTGATGGTCAACTGCCGGTTGGGTAGCTGAAGCTGTACGGGTACTTGGGTAATATATAGCTCACCCTCTTTTACGAACGTAAAGGATACGATGATTCCCTCTCCATATTCCGGCTTGAACGGGATCTTAAACCGATGGTTCGCGTCGCTTAGCTTTATCAACTCGTGATGGATGCGGTTATTTCCGGCAAACCATTCATAGAGCACGTAGGCGTCCTTGTCG
>OOBR01001249.1_pt1 | contig 15933 bp, 20 predicted proteins | sample 1671281 | NCBI WGS metagenome assembly OOBR01 (sample SAMN06348140, study PRJEB24527) | human gut metagenome | biome: human gut; feature: ankylosing spondylitis patient; material: feces | host: Homo sapiens | place: China | collected 2015-10
TTATTTTCCTCTGTATAGGGTGGTAAGTTTTTTGCAAGTCCCAGTAAAATAATGTACAAGAATACTTGCCAGTATGATTTTGTGTGCCAATACCTGTTTTACACTTTCATCGTACTGTTCCATTCCCTGCACTGCACGCACAGTTTTTTTCAATTCTTCGTTCAATCTTTCTCCCCCTTTATTCGATTTTCGATTTCATACTGGAAAATTGGAATTGAGTTATTCCTAAGATACAAATGTAAACACATATTAAATATATATGATATAGATATGCATATGCATTTGCATTTGCATTTGCATTTGCATTTGCATTTGCATTTGCATTTGCCAAGCCCTGAGCCTAATATCAGCAAAGGCTTCATAGATGTATGTTTTTTGTGGTTGTTTTTGCCTTACGGTATATGTATCATAACATATCCGTCTGTATTTTGCAAGTGTTTCTTTATTTTCTATTATATACAAAAAGTCCCTCAGGCGGACTCTGAACGTCTGCCCAAGGGAACTAAGATTATTACGATAATCCAAATTACTGAAGAAGTGAAAGAACACCCTGATTCTGCTGATTAGCCTGTGCAAGCATAGACTGACCTGCCTGCATAAGAATGTTGTTCTTTGAGTAGCTAACCATTTCTTCAGCCATATCTGTATCACGGATACGTGATTCAGCGGATGTTGTATTTTCAACAACGTTGTCAAGGTTAGAAATTGTATGCTCCAGACGGTTCTGGACAGCACCTAATGCGGAACGCTGTGTAGATACCTTCTGAATGGCTGCTGTAATCACATCAACCGCATCTGTAGCTGTCTTTTCAGAAGTTACCTTTAAGCCCTTAACGCCAAGACCTTCTGCGCTCATACTGCTGATTTCAACACTGATTTTGTTATCAGCAGCTGATTCAGAACCTACATGCAGATTAAATTCAAGAGCTTCCTGATCCTTAGCAGATGTTACAGTAAATTCTGTATCTGCAGCTGTCTGAATTTCAATACTCTTACCATTTAATTTCACATTATCTTCACCAAATTTTGCCTTAATTGCATCAAGCAGTCCATTCTGGTCTTTTGTTCCTATTGCAGTACTTGCAGATGTTGCTTCCTGTGTTGCATATGTAATTGTTTCTCCTGCAATTGTAAGAGTTAAAGTTGTACCTGCCGCTACTTCCGCTGTATCTGCTTTAATATTGTCTAAGCCTACTTTAACCTTACCATCCGCATCAAATGTAGCATTTGTTGCATGTGTATAAGTAGCCATGCCTGTACCTGTTATTGTTACAGCATCTTTAGCTGCATCATATGTCTTATCAATCGTTACACTTGCCACATCACTGTTGCTGCTGATAGCTGCTGCTAAATCATCTGCACTCTGATAATCCTTTAATGCATAGGACTTGCCTGCTACAGTAACTGATGTATCATCAGCTGCATTCTTTCCATACTTTACAGCGCTTGTTGCCTTTAATACTGTTGTAGCACCAAAATCATCTGCTGTTGTACCTGTCTGTGCTGTTTTTACAGAAAGACCTGTTCCTGCTACTGATTCATTCATATCACGGTATGTTGCAGGAACGCTTGAATCGCCCTTTAACAGATAAGTTTCGTTGAACTTTGTTGTTTCAGATACTCTGTCGATTTCAGTTGATAACTGATCGATTTCAGCCTGAATTGCATCACGGTCAACTGCTGAGTTTGTACCGTTTGCACTCTGTACTGCCAGTTCATTCATACGCTGTAACATAGAATGTACTTCTGTTAAAGCACCTTCTGCTGTCTGTACGCAGGAAATACCGTCCTGTGCATTGGTAGAAGCCTGTGAAAGACCACGGATCTGCTTTCTCATCTTTTCAGAGATTAAAAGTCCGGCTGCATCATCTGCGGCGCGGTTGATTCTGTAACCACTTGATAACTTTTCTGTTGACTTAGACTGTCCGTTTGTTGTAACGCCTAACATTCTGTTTGCGTTCATCGCTGTAATATTGTGCTGTACTACCATATTTGTTTACCTCCATGTGTGTAAAAATGTTTTTTTGCGGGAAATCCGTTCCCTTTGATTTATAATAAGCAGGCGCCTAGGTTCACCCACATATTACCGCTGTTATTGTGTATTCCTGTATTGCTGCATTTTACGCTTCTTCCTGTGTGCGTCTGGCTGCATTTTTACGTTTTTCACGCATCAGAATACTTACAATCTCTTTCTGTGCCTCATCAGAAATACCACTTTCCTTGTAGTATCTGCCTGCACCCGGTTCTGTCGTGTCCTTTTTCTTCCCGGCTGAACTTCTTGCAATATTGATTTCTCTCGGAGCATCTACCAGCAAATGAATGTTATTTGCCGAACCGCCCGAAAATATCACCCGGACATTATCACCGATATCAATAAACTCACCCGGTCTTAACGTAAGCTTTAACATACAAACCTCCTTGTTTTTCTGTTTTCCCTATTGTTTGCTTTGCAAATGCAACATTTTATAAGATAGTGATGTATTTTAATTTATAGAGGAGGAAAAAACATTGAGTACAACAGAACCTATCAGAAACAAAACAGATTTACAGAAATTTATGGATTATTATGCAGCAATACAGCCCAACCCACGCAATCAGGCGCTGATTTTGCTGGGACTTTATACTGCACTTAGAATTGGCGACATTTTACAGCTGAAATGGCGCATGGTTTATGATTTTAACAAACATCATTTTTTTGACCATATTTATGTAAATGAACAAAAAACACAGAAGCTGAATGTCATTGCACTAAACCAACACGTCAAAGCTTCTCTTATCGTATATTTTGAAATACGCAATCCTGAGCCGGAAGATTATATTTTTACCAAACGGACTACACCACATCGTCCAATCAACCGTTCGCAGGCATTCAGAATTGTGCAGAAAGCTGCTGAATGTACTACACATTCCCATAATATCAGCTGTCATTCCCTGCGCAAAACCTTTGGCTACCACGCATGGAAGCAAGGCACACAGCCTGCTATGCTCATGGATATTTATAATCATTCATCTTATACAATTACCAAACGTTATCTCGGAATTAATCAGGACGAAAAAGACGAAATTTTTGCAAATTTTGACTTTGGAATACAATGCCACACAAAAAATAAAAAAAATATCAAAAAGGACTAAAGTATTTTTTCTTCTTTCCGATTTAATATATATGAATGCAACATTATCTTATAAAATGTTGCATTTTTATTATTCTTTATTTATATTTTATTCAGTTTATCAGATTTTATTCACTCTCCATGCTGATTCATATTCTTATATTTTACATAAATTTCCTTGTTAGAAATGTCTAACTGTGTTATGATTAAGTTAGATATGTCGTGATAAATATCCTTATTCGTTTAAAACATGAAACGATTTGTGTATATTTATGCGATTATCTAAAAATATTATATGAGGAGATTTAGGTTATGGGATTTTTAACAGGAAAAACCGCCATTATTACCGGTGCAGGACGTGCCGTATTAAGTGACGGAAGATGTGGTTCTATCGGTTACGGTATTGCTACCGCTTATGCAAAGGAAGGCGCAAATATTGTCATTACAGGACGTAATGAAGCAAAGCTTTCCGCTGCAAAGGAAGAACTTGAAAAACTTTACAATATCAAGGTTCTTACAATTCAGGCTGATGTCAACGCTTCTGCAGACAATGAAGCCGTTGTAGCCAACGTTGTAAAGCAGACGATTGATACTTTCGGTCAGATTGACGTTTTAATCAATAATGCACAGGCTTCTGCTTCCGGTGTTTCTTTAGCAGACCACACAACAGAGCAGTTTAACCTTGCACTGTATTCAGGACTTTATGCAGCATTCTATTATATGAAGGCCTGCTATCCATATCTTGCAAAGACAAAGGGTTCTGTCATCAACTTCGCATCCGGTGCCGGTTTATTCGGTAACTACGGACAGTGCGCTTATGCTGCTGCAAAGGAAGGTATCCGTGGACTGACACGTGTTGCCGCTACAGAATGGGCTAAAGACGGAATCAACGTCAACATCATCTGCCCGCTTGCATGGACTTCACAGTTAGAGCAGTTCCAGAATGCTTATCCGGAAGCTTTTGAAAAGAATGTACATACACCACCGGCAGGACATTTCGGTGATGCTGAACTTGAAATCGGACGCGTATGCGTACAGCTTGCTTCTCCGGACTTCAAGTACATGACAGGCGAAACCCTGACATTAGAAGGCGGACTCGGACAGCGTCCATAATAAAACGTGCGCCGCAAGGCACTCATACAAAAAGAACAGGCACTGCACAGATTGCAGCCGCCTGTCTTTTTTTATCTTTTATTCTTTTCTGCGGATTGATTACCGCTACTTTTTTGCTTTCAGGAATATTTTCCATTTTAAATAGAAATTCTTCGCTTTTATCATATGTCCGAAGCTGACGAAAAAGTCCACTACCATAACCACCCACAGTACAATACAGATGATTTTCGCCCATTGGGCATTGATACGGCATATCCAGTCCATCAGAACCGGAAAAACATTTCCCATCAGAATTGTAATCATTGCCGCAAATGCTGTACTGGTCGGTATGGACGTATATTTTGTAATGTGCATCGGAATATTGGAATAATTCCAGTATTCAATATGACAAAGTGCCTCCACCACAATGCCCAGCACAATTTCACCTACACAGACAACGGCAAATGAACATAAAAAGTAAACCAGATACCGTTTCCAACGCACCTTTTCCTTTGCAAACATTCTAAGTGCTGCCGGTGTTCCAAACACCGCGTACATAAATAGAATCAGCAGTCCATAGCCCAGTAAAAAAGGCGCATTCATATTCCTGTTATTGATATACCCTTTTGTCATGGCAAGCCAGATATTTTCAACGACGAATCCAAGAAACGATACAACTGCCGCCATAATACCCAGTTGATAATATGTATATTTCATTTTTTCACCCTTTTTCATTTATTGAATGATTCAGCATATCCGGAACCTGTGCCAGAATCACCGCTGCAAACACAAGCATACAGCCGGTCAGTTCTCTCGGACTTAACACCTCATGTAATACAAGCCAGCCCGCAAGTACCGAAAAGACGGATTCAAGGCTCATTACAATCGAAGCTACCGAAGCCTGTGCGTACTTCTGTCCGATAATCTGTAAGGTATAGGCGATTCCGCTCGATAATACACCCGTATACAAAATCGGAAGTCCTGCCGCACATATTCCGGCAAAATCGACATTTTCGGTAAAAAGCATCATCACACCTGACAGTATAGCACATACCGCAAACTGAATACAGGATAATTTTATGCCGTCTTCCTTTGCAAAATGTTCAACTGTAAGAATATGACACATAAAACCGACTGCACACAAAAACTCGCACACATCGCCCATATAAATCCCTGCAAATCCGCCGGACATACACAAAAGATACATTCCGGCAATACAGCCGACAATGGATACCGCAATCAGCGGATGCAGCTTTTTGCCCATCCATACGGAACAGATGGCAACCAGCACCACATACGTTGCCGTAAGAAAGCCTGCCCTGCCGGATGCCGCCACACCTGCCGGATAAATACCGATTCCATACTGCTGTAAGGACATTGCCACAAATAAAATTATGCCGCAGAGTACGCCACCCTTTACCGGCCACTTTGTCCGTGAATACGGCTCCTGTAGTGTGTCTTTTCCCCCGTCTGAGGTACGTTTTCCGTAACTGTCCAAAAGCACTATCACCAGCAGTAAAAAAAGCGCTCCGACCACTGAGCGGCAGGTATTAAATGTAAACGTCCCTACCGAATCCGCACCGCTTGTCTGGGCAACAAAAGCCGTTCCCCAGATAAACGCTGCCAGCAGAAGAATCAGGCTTCCTTTAATGTTTTTGATTTTATCCGCCATTACTGTACCTTATCCTTCTTATCGCGCACACCGATATTTTTCATCAGATACTTTATGCCGAAAAGCGTGCCAACCATCAATACAATTCCGATTACAAGCGGCAGAACAGGACTCTGTACAAATCCTGCAATAATGTATGTAATACATGAAACAGCTGCTACAACCAACACATACGGCAGCTGTGTCGATACATGGTTGATATGGCTGCACTGTGCACCCGCCGATGCCATAATCGTTGTATCCGAAATCGGTGAACAGTGGTCGCCGCATACCGCACCCGCCATGCAGGCAGAAATGGAAATAATCATCATTGTATGATTCGTTCCCGAAAATGTACTAACTACAATTGGAATTAAAATACCAAAAGTTCCCCATGACGTACCTGTTGCAAACGCAAGGAACGCACCGACAACAAATACAACTGCCGGGAATAATGCCAGCCATGGTCCTGAAATACCGCCTACCAGTCCGGCAACATATTCTTTTGCACCAAGACTATCTGTCATACCCTTTAATGTCCATGCAAAGGTAAGAATCAAAATTGCAGGAACCATTGCTTTAAAACCTTCCGGCAGACAGCCGCAGCTTTCTGTAAAGGTAAGTACCTTACGCAGTGCATAAAATACAATCGTAATTACCAGTGCAAAAAAGCTTCCAAGCATCAGTCCGACAGAAGCATCACTTCCCGAAAATGCCTCTACAAAACCTGTTCCGCTAAAGAAACCGCCGGTGTAAATCATGCCGATAATACAGCAGATAATTAACGTAATAATTGGGAACAGCAGGTCTACTACCGTACCTCTGCCCTTTACCGTATCCGGTGCGGAATTGGCATACGGACGCTCCGGCGTTGTATATAAATCTCCCTTTGCCGCATTGGCTTCATGTACTGCCATTGCACCAAAATCAATTTTAAATAAAACCATTGTCAGCATTGCAATAATTGTAAGCAATGCATAATAGTTATATGGAATCGCATTCATAAAGACCGCAAATCCGTCCTCGCCTTCTACAAAGCCCGTAACTGCCGCCGCCCATGAAGAAATCGGCGCAATAATACAAATCGGTGCTGCCGTTGCATCAATAATATAAGCAAGCTTTGCTCTGGATACCTGATGCTTATCCGTGACCGGCCGCATAACACTTCCGACCGTCAGACAGTTAAAGTAATCATCAATAAAAATAAGCATCCCCAGCAGAACCGCTGAAAGCTGTGCACCGATTCTGGTCTTGATATGACGTCCCGCCCACTGTCCGAAGGCTGCCGAACCGCCTGCCTTGTTCATCATGCTGACCATAATGCCAAGCACTACAAGAAAGATTAAAATGCCGACGTTATACGGGTCTGATAAAACGCCGACCAGTCCGTCTTCAAAAATGTGCAGTACCGATTTTTCAAAACTGAATCCCTGCTGAAAAATGTTGCCGTAAAATAATCCGCCGATTACAATTCCGATAAAAAGGGAACTGTAAACTTCCTTTGTCACCAGTGCCAGAATAATTGCCACCAGCGGCGGTACCAATGCCCAAAATGTTGCATACATATTTGGGACATACTCCATCATCTGTTCCATAAAACTCCTCATTCCTTAGCGGTTTTGCCGCTATTTTTGTATTTCTGTATTATAATGATATCATATTTGTTTTTTCCCACGCATCACCGGCATGGTATAAATTCTTACAACCAGCGGTATGACCATAATAAACCACACCAGCGGCTCTGCAACGATAACGCCGTTGTAACCGATTCTCGGCACAAGTGCCGCTGCAATAACGATTTTTCCTATCATTTCAAGCGAACTCGACACCAGCGGGGTGATCCGCTCGCCAAGCCCCTGCATTGCATTTCTTAAAATGCAGATGACCGCCGTTACACAGTAAAATACGGTATTGAATTTCAGATACACCGTTGCCGTGTGTATCACGACTTCATTTTTACTTCCCGTAACCAGTCCAACCAGTCCTGCACCGATGGTATAACTTGCCACAACGGTCAGCATACACCAGATACAGGTATATAAAAGTGCCAGCCATATACCTTTTTTGACGCGGTCTATACGCCCGGCGCCCATATTTTGTCCGCAGTATGTCGCCATGGTCTGTCCGAATACCGAAAACATAATCATAAACATTTCGGATATTTTCCGCGCCGCCGTATGAGCTACGATAATGTCCTGTCCAAGCCTGTTAATCGCCGTCTGAAGGGTCAGCGACCCGATATTAACCAGTGAACTCATAAAGCCCATGGACAGACCGGAAGCCGCCATATTGCCAAGCATTTCTTTTTCCGGCTGCGTAAAATCCGTCTTTTTTAACTGTAAAATTTCATAGCGGCGGATCATGTAAATCCAGCAGATGACAAATGCCAATACCTGTGACAGTACCGTTGCCACCGCCGCACCGTACACACCTGCATGTAGTATTAATATAAAAAATAAATCTCCCGCAATGTTTAATCCGACCGATACCGCCAGTATGATAAGCGGTGCGACCGTATCACCCAGCGCCCGCAGCGCCGCTGCACATGCATCATAAAGAAACGTTGCAAGCATGCCCGCCACAATTACTACGATATAAGAGCGCGCCGTCCCAAACAACACCTCCGGTACATTTAAAAACTGTAATATCTGTTTTAAGAAAATCAGTCCTGCCGCCGTTAAAAGCACTGAAATTCCCGTTCCCATCATCAGAGAGGCGGCAAAGGATTTTTTCACACCGGCAATATCTTTTGCACCGTAACGCTGTGCCGTAATAATCGCAAAACCGTTGGCAAGTCCCAGCAGAAATCCGATAATCAGGTTACTAAGTGTACTGGTCGCCCCAACTGCCGCCAGTGCGTCTTCTCCCAGAAACGACCCGACAATCCGCGTATCCACAAGGCTGTACGTCAGCTGTAACAGATTGGCGAAAAATATCGGTATCGCAAATGACAAAATCAGCCGCGACGGACTGCCTTTCGTTAAATCTTTCATGTATTATTTATCCCGCTGCTTTCTTTTAATATGAATTTCCGGAATTGCTACATTTTCATAGGTAATTTCTTCTTCCGCTTCCGGTTTTTTTGTATCATGTGCCGCCGTATCATCCTCCCTGATATGCACCTCCGGCACCGCCAGGTTTTCACTTTCTACCTCATACACAGCCTTATGGGTCTTTTTCCATCTATCAAACATATTCCTCTCCATTCCGCAGGCATTTTATAAGAAATTAATAAAAAATGTTATCACCAGACTGTTTAAAAAATCCGCAAATAAACTTCCGATTAACGGTACAAGCAGATACGCTTTGACCGAAGGTTCGTACTTTTCACAGACTGCCTGCATATTTGCCATGGCATTCGGGGTTGCACCCATACCGAAACCACAGACACCGGATGAAAGTACTGCCGCATCATAATCCCTGCCCATGACATTAAATACCACAAAATACGTGTATAAAAAGATGAGCAGGCTCTGTCCTGCAAGCAGTACGATAAGCGGCAGTGCCAGATCTGCAAGCTGCCAGAGCTTTAATGTAATCATCGCTATTCCCAAAAACAGCGACAGGCTGATACCACCGATATCATTAATTTCACCCATATAAATAGTAAATTTTCCCGAATATTCCCCGATATTTCTGATACATGCGGCAACAATCATCGCACCGATGTATATCGGAAACGTCATGCCGGTCAGCGATAACAGGTGGGATACGATTGTACCGAGTCCCATTGCAATAATTAACTGGAATACCGCTGACGGATACATGCTGGTATGACGTTCATGCTTCTTTTCATCTTCTACCAGAAGGCTGTCATCTTCCGGCACAACCGTATCTAACAGATTTTTCTTTTCAATCAGACGCTTGCCGACCGGTCCGCCCATGATACTGCCCATAATCAGACCAAATGTCGCACCTGCCGTACAAAGTGTTGTTGCACCCATAATACCAAAATCCTCCAGCACCGGGCCAAATGCACCTGCCGTACCGTGACCGCCGACCATCGGAATTGAACCGGTACACAGTCCGACCAGCGGACTAATGTGTAAAAGCTTTGCCAGTCCGACCGCTAAAAAGTTCTGTGAAAGAATCAGGCCGATGACCAGTCCCAGAAAAATAATCAGTGCCTTTCCACCACTTTTTAACACTTTTAAATTCGCCTGAAAGCCTACAGAAGTAAAGAAAAATACCATGCATACTTCCTTTAAAATATCATCAAACGAAAATTCCGCAATACCCGTCACATAACAAATACAGGTAAAAACGGCAAACACCACGCCACCGATAACCGGTGCCGGAATACAGAACCGCTCTAAAATTCCGAATTTTTTCTTTAAAACTTTACCTAACATTAAGACAAGTACTGCTACAGTAATTGTCTGGTACATATCCAAATATATTTCCACTGATGTCCACCTGCTGCCTATCTGCTCCCTTTCCCTGTCACTACATCAATTCCACATTCCTTGTAATATGCCGCAGCACCCTTGTGAAACGGAATTGTAATTCCTTCTGTCGCCGTCTGCTCATTCATCACAATATTGACAGGCAGTGCATACTGTAACTCCTGCTTGTTTTCAAACAGTGTTTTTGTAAGCGCTTTCACCGTCTTTTCAGGCAACTTATCACTCACAAGCAGCACCGCTTTGACACCGACAGTATGTATATCCTCTGTCTGATTGTTGTACGTTCCTTTTGGAATCACGGATTCCGTATAAAAAGTGTAGGAATTTAAAAGTTTGTCTCTTGTACTTTCATCAAGCTCCAGCAGATGGATTTCACACTGCTTAGACAGCTCTGAAATCACTGTTGTTTCTGCACCCGCCGTACAAAAAAAAGCATCGATCTTTCCGTCTGCAAGCCGCTCTGCCGCTTCTGTGTAATCCAGATGTACTTTATCAATCAGCTTATCTGTCAGTCCGCTGACAGCTAAAATCTGCTCAGCATTTAATTCCGTACCGGATTCGTTCTCACCGACACTGACTGTTTTCCCTTGCAAACCATCCATGCTTTCAATGCCGGAGTCCGCACGCACCACAATCTGGCAGCTTTCCGTGTAAAGTGCCGCAACCGCGCTGTATCCGCGGTACTTCCTGCTGTTTTCAAATGTCCCGGCCGCATAGTATGCATCATTGGTTAAATCATTCTGCGCAACCGCCATCTGAATATATCCGTCTGATAAAAGCCGCAGATTCGCCGCCGACCCGGCAGTGGTCTTTACCTCAACCGTACATTTTTCTTTTCCGGCTGTGATAAGCCCTGCAAATGTATCTGCAAAAGCGTGATACGTTCCGCCAAGTCCTGCCGCACCGAAGCGGATTCTCGTTCCGGTCAGTCCGCCGCCTGCAAAAACCGCCGCCGACAGAATCAGTACCGCCGCTCCTATTCCCAATATTTTCTTTTTCAAAAAATCACCTCGCTGTTATTCTTCCGATTTTATGGCAAAAGCTATCATACCATATCTTTTGCCCGCTGGCTATATTACATTCCAATCTCTTTTATGACATGTTTTGCAAATTCCGCATCGTCAATCATGACACCGCCGTCAAACCGGAAATGATATCCCTGAAACATCTCTTTTTCACCGCCGTCATACGACAGTAAATTATAACTTCCAACCAGCGTATACCGTTCATCAATACACAGCACCTTCTCATGTGTGCCGATGTATGTCATGGAGAAATTTTCATATCGTGCAAAACGTTTTTTGAGTTTTTCCGCCATTAATTCGGTCTGCCAGTCTTTGTCCCTTCTCATCGCTGTATCATCATGATTTCTGCTGTACCGGCTTAACCCCGTCCTCATATTCGTGACAGATCTGTTCCAGCTTTTCCAGAAAAATGTCGTTGCAGATAGTTTCCGTAAGCGTTTTTACATATTCTTCAAATTCATTTTTGATATCACTGCTCATCTTTTATTCTCCTGTATCCATATTATGAAGTTTCTTCTCCAATGATTTTTCCGTTAATTTCTTTGACATTTCAGCATCACTTTTCCAGAAAAAATTTGTTTGATCATTTGTTACAACAAAATTTTATCATCATTCCAGCTGCTGTTCAACCAAAACTCTTCCCATTTATACAGTGTAAAAAAAGAAACTGGCCCGACATGATATTCTTACCGACAGCGGTCATATCAGCCATAAGCAGGTCATTGAAACTGTTTGTTGATGAAACAAGAGTTATTTTTTCACAGGAGGCAAATAACTAAAGAGATTAAAACATTCATATATGGCAGCATTGGTGCGGGATTCTTCGTACAAAATGCGATGAGGTCAACTACATCAGGTGTCAAACGATATCTTGTCACCTGTCTTTCATTATAAGGATTGCGAACAAGTACATACCCCTCTTTTATTCGATTCATAAACCATTGGGAATAAAATGCCGGAATATCTGTCCTCATTCCTGTCTGTATAATCATTTCCCCTCACTCCGTTAGAATAATGTTTAAATAAGCCGTAAGCGCTAAATAAGATAGTATTATTAAAAAACTCCCTTTTCGGAAAAGTGTTCCTATATGTATTTAGCTTAAACTAACCTGTATATTTATTCATTTCATCACTTTTTATTCATTTTTCACTAAAGCTAGATGAATTTTTTATCATGGGAACACTAAGTGTTTGAGATGGGAATTTGAGAAAAGCCACACCAGATATGACTGATGTGGCTTTGGTTTTTATTTCTTATTTACCAAAAGTACTAGATGCAATCTCTATGTGACCTATTGATGTTCCGTTTGATAACTCCTTTGTAGGACAATATGTACAAGTTATAGAGCTATTTGTCTCATATCCTTCAATCATGTAATCTCCATCATTATTAGTGGTAAAATCAGCAATGGTCTTTTCTATTTCCTCATCAGTAGCACCTAATGTTTTTAAGCAATCAGTAAATACAGAATAGATTTCTTCCTCTGATAAACTGCCAAATGAATATGAAATGCAGAATGCTTCTGCACCAGCGTCTGTTGCATTTATCATTTCAAGATAACAATTATTTGCATATGCAAAGTACTTTGTGCGAATGTTTCCTTTGCTAATGTCCGTCATTTTGTACCCTGCGATTTCTTGGAACTCTGAAATGAATTTATTTACTATTTCATCGTCAGCATAATTTGTTTCTGTCTGCTCAACAACCTCACTATCTGTTTGACTTTCTACAATATTTGTTGTCACATCATCATTTATAGTTTCGTTTTCAGATACTATTGTTTCTGTATTATTTCCCGTTGTAGCTGTATTATCATTTGAATTACCAGATAAACCAATTATAAGATATACTATCCATGCAGCCGCAATAATACCATACTTTAATGCTGGTTTCATATCTTTCTTACGAAGCATTAAAATAGTTAATGGAACTGGAAATACAAATATCCAACCTAGTACCCACAGCCATGTCTTATTCTTTTTCTGTGGCTGTGTAGTGTTAGTGGTACTCCATGTATATCCACAATCTTTACATAAGCCTATTGTAGACCTTACAACAACAGTACCATTTTTCCCTTTAAGTTCTCCCTGCTTTTCTCGGTTAAATGTAACATTGGTGCTACCGCATTTAGGACAGCCAGATTTATTTAGCTGTTCACGTTCTTTTTGCATTTCTACTGTAATTTGTGAACCGCAAAATGTGCAAAATTTTGCATTATTTTCTATTTCTCCACCACAATTGGGACACTTCATTAGTGTAAACCTCCTCATACGTTGACACTACCATTGTACCACGCATGTAGATATTTTTGAACTGCTTATTTTAAAAATATCCTTTTGTATCAATTGGAAGTTTTCTAGTAACTGTCCTTGACATTGGGTACACATTATCGGCAGACACTAATTACGCTCCAAATTTAAGATTTTTCATTTTCTGTTAGCAGGAGTTTTCAATGTGATGGCATATACTGTACCTACCTTTAAAGGGTCTGTTTCCATAACATTCCCATCGTAATATACAACAATTTCGTCACCAACAACAGGGTCTGCATAACTATCTTTGCTCTCCACAGTCAATGAAATTGACCACCTTGAACCGTTAGGATAACCCTCTGCCGTTTCTGAATACATAATTACATAATCATCATGCACTTCTTCTACAACACCTACTACGCTTGGCTCATTTTCAATAATGTAGTTCATACTTCTGTTATTGCACCCAGCCAATACCAACACGAATGTTAGCGATAAAATCAATGATATAAACCTTTTCATACCATCACGCTCCTTATCAAACTGCTTTTGCCTTATTTTTTGTCTTGGTTATCCAACACATAGATAATGCAGGCGATACCAGAAATCAAAACACCAAGGATACATCCACCAATAGCATTGTTAATGCGTGGCTCCAAGGAACAATCCTGCAACTCCGCACAAAATCATTATAATTACAGCCACAACCGTTCTAAACTCGCTCATATTCGCCCCTCCATTAAATGTCTTGTTTCTTCTGTTTGTTACGCTTCTTGTTAAACAACGAACCTATCAGCATACCTATTGCAGAAATTATTGCACCAACTACAATCATTCCCCAATCCGGTGCATTCAGTTTGTCAAAAGCAATGTTGTTTGCCATTTTGAATGTTCCGTATTCAGCAAGCATATACATTACTCCGAAGAAAAGGGTAAATGCCCATTTTCCTTTTTCCCAAAAGTCATTTTTGCCGATAACAATGGACACAACGAATGTAGTTACAGGAAGAATAATCCAAAGGAACATCAAACTATAACCCATAGCATCACTTCCGCTTGTAAAGAACCAGAACACAATCATGGCAACCGCCCAGATCAGCAGATAGGACAGTATTGTAATGATTTTATTTCTGTTAGTGTTGCTTTTCACAACATTTGTACTTTCTTCAAGATAATCATAATAGGTCTTCATTTTTTGTTCTCCCTTCAATAAATAGTCAAGAGAGACTTCGTAGCAATCGCTCATTTTAATGACACTGATGATATCTGGGTATGATTTTTCATTTTCCCAATTTGAGATGGTCTGACGACTTACTCCCAATATTTCGGCAACCTGTTCCTGTGTCAGTTTCTTCTCAAGTCTGGCTGCCTTGATTTTACTTCCAATATCATGCTCCATGCCATTGCACCTCCCTTGCACTTTTATTATAGGAAAACCACCACTTGTAGTCTACCAAACGGCTTTGACATCGCAGAAAATACGTGTCAAAATGCTTTTACATTTGCTTTTTTATTACTTCTTCGCCTTTTCCTCTAATTCAAGCAGATACCTGTCATAGTCCGACATGAACAATCTGTCTTGAATGATACGATATTTTTCAAACTCAGTTTCAGCGTGGAGTTTGGCTATTTCAGCAGAAACCTTTCCGGCATCCTGCAAAATGCATTTTGTTTTGAACGGTTGCATAGAACCTTTTCGTTGTTGCCGATGTTTTGTCATAATCTATCGCAGTAGCATACATATCTGTGATTTTCTGATAGAACTTTCTTTCGCTTGCACGAATTTCCCGGATGCGTTCTAACTGCTCATCGAAATACTTGTCCGTAAGATAAGTACCTCGTTTCAGACGCTCATCATCCATAACCCAGCCCTTGATGGTGTAGTCCTTTACGATACCGTTTGCCCACTTACGGAACTGCGCGGCACGTTCATTGTTTACCTTGAAGCCGACAGCAATAATCATCTGCAGGTTATAATGGTTCACTTCTCTCTGAACCTGGCGAGGGCCCTCGGTTTGAACTATCCGAAATTTTCGGATAGTTGCCGTTTCTTCCAACTCGCTATCTGAATACACCTTTTTGATATGGTCACTAATTGTACGCACATCAACATCATAAAGCGTAGCCATCATCTTCTGTGTCAGCCATATATTTTCATCTTCGTAGCGCATTTCAATGCTATCTTCCTGCTCTCCGACAGAAGCAATGTAGGTAAGATATTCTGCTGCACTTGAACGAATGCTTATTTCATTTTTCTTTTTTGCCAACGCAACCAACTCCGATTATTTAGATTGTATCACCAGTGGTGACACTTTTTCGATATGATAACATAGGTACAAACAGGAAGTTATCATACCGCCTTTATTATTTTCTCTACATCTTTTTTTCTTGATAGC
>OOBR01001250.1_pt1 | contig 15931 bp, 15 predicted proteins | sample 1671281 | NCBI WGS metagenome assembly OOBR01 (sample SAMN06348140, study PRJEB24527) | human gut metagenome | biome: human gut; feature: ankylosing spondylitis patient; material: feces | host: Homo sapiens | place: China | collected 2015-10
TTTTGTGTTATTAATATGCATATTTTCTGCCTGATTCTCTTATAAACTATGGTGTATCATTCACTTTCAGCAAAATAATACAAAATGAATTTTTTATTCCGGTTTATCGCCGATCAGCCAATTGTACATTTCTTCATACTGGCGTGCGGAGTTGCCCCATGAGAAATCAGCTGCCATAGCGCGGTCAACCATTTTATTCCACTCACGTTTCTTGTCGTAGAAAATTTTCTCTGCATTACGTACAGTTGCAAGCATTTCATGTGCATTGTAATTTCTGAAAGAAAATCCTGTTCCTGTTCCTTCATATTCGTTATAAGGTTCAACTGTATCCTTAAGTCCGCCTGTCTCTCTGACAATTGGAAGCGTTCCATAGCGAAGACTCATAAGCTGGCTGAGTCCGCATGGTTCGAATAAGGACGGCATCAGGAATGCATCAGCAGCTGCATAGATACGATGAGACATTGTTTCATCATAATAAATCTGTGCAGATACCTTTCCATGATATTTCCAGTCAAAATGACGGAACATATTTTCATAACGTTCATCACCGGTTCCAAGAACTACAAGCTGGATTGCATCCTGACAAAGTTCATCCATAACATATGCAATCAGATCAAAACCTTTCTGATCTGTCAGACGGGATACAATACCAATCATCATGGCCTTTGGATCTTCCTGAAGTCCAAGGTCTTTCTGAAGCTGAATTTTATTTTTTACCTTTTCTTTTCTGAATGTAGTTGCGTTATATGTCTTTGTGATATATGGATCTGTCTCAGGGTTGAATACGTTATAATCAATACCATTTACGATTCCTCTCAGGCTGTTAGCCCTTGCGCACATAAGACCATCCAGTTTTTCACCATAAAATGGTGTTTTAATCTCTTCTGCATATGTATTACTTACAGTGGTGACTGCATCAGCAAATACGATACCACCTTTCAGATAGTTGGCATCTTTATATGCCTCAAGTTTATCTGCTGTGAAATAGTAATCTGAAAGTCCTGTAATATTCTGAATTGTCTTAACATCCCATACACCCTGGAATTTAAGGTTATGGATCGTCATGATTGTCTTTATATTCCAGAAAAATTCATTCTGCTGGAAACTGTCATGCAGATATACAGGTACAAGTCCTGTCTGCCAGTCATGGCAGTGAATGATATCCGGTCTGAACCCGATAACCGGGAGAACGGACAATACTGCTTTTGAGAAGAATGCAAATTTCTCCAGATCCCAAGTTCCTCCATCGTATGGTTTCGGTCCGCTGAAGTAATATTCATTATCAATAAAGTAGAACTGAATTCCTTCATACTCCATATGCATGATTCCCACATAGCAGTTCTTGTATCCAAGATCCATGTAGAAATGTGTGATATAGTCCATTTTATCTTTCCATTCCTGTTTCATACAGGCATATTTCGGTAAAATCACACGAATATCAAAATATCTTTTATCAAAATATTTCGGCAAAGAGCCCGCTACATCTGCCAGACCTCCTGTCTTGATAAACGGAACTGCTTCAGATGTTGCAAATAAAATATTTTTCATGCGAAAAACCCTCCTTGGTAGCCTTTATTGTATAATTATACTCCAAAATATGTCTATTGAAAAGAGCGATTTTTATATTCCAGTCTGATTTTATCTGCAATCAAGGCAATAAATTCTGAATTTGTAGGTTTTCCTTTTCCGGTACTTACTGTATATCCAAATAATTCATCTATCGTATCCATTTTGCCTCTGCTCCATGCAACTTCTATCGCATGTCTGATAGCCCGTTCTACTCTGCTGGCTGTTGTCTGATGTCGTTTCGCAATCGTAGGATAGAGTATTTTCGTGATAGAATTCAGCATTTCCATGTCGTTCACTGACAAAATGATCGCATCGCGCAGATACTGGTAGCCTTTTATGTGTGCCGGCACTCCAATCTCGTGAATGATATTGGTCACATCTGTCTCAAGATTTCTTACCGGTACCTGTTTTTCTTCTGTTCTCTCCGTCTGGCGGCTGATTTCTCTCATTCTTCTCTCGCCTGCTCTGCGCGCATGTTTAATACGGTTCAGAAGCATTTTATTGTCAAAAGGCTTCAAAATATAGTAGTCTGCCCCAAGGCTGAACGCATCTTCTGTAATGCGTTCCTGGCCAACAGCAGAAACTACAATAAATACCGGCGCTTTTTTGAGGCTTTTGTCATGAGCAAACTTTTCCATAACAGCCAGACCATCCATTTTCGGCATAATGATGTCCAAAACAACAACGTCAGGTTCTTTTTCACGTATAATATTGCAGATTTCCTCTCCATTATGAGCCTTTCCTACCAATTCCAGGTCTTTATCTTCTTCTATGATCTGGCCAAGTACTTCCACCATTCTCTCATTATCATCTGCAACTGCCACATTTAATTTTTCCATGAGGCTATCTCCTCCCTGATTCTTCTACAAATAAAGTTTTTTCTCAACACATCTCATATTATAGAGGAATGAGAATGGAAAAATCAAGCTACGCAGAGTATTTTGTCCTATTTTCCGTCGACTGATTTGGTGTTTTTTCTTTCCTAATTATTATTTTTCGCTAAAGTTTGAGATTTTTGGACAGCAATCGAATTTTATTTCATCTGTCATCTGCTGATCTGATAGGCAGTACACACCAATTCTTCATTCTGATATAACTCCGGATTTTTTTAACAGTGCCGCCCCAATTAGTGTATGAGCCTGCACAATCTGTTCTTCCTCGAGAGTCAGCTTCTCCTGTTTATTAAGAATTCCTTCATTGATTCCAATCTTACCTATATCATGAAGCGCAGATGCGATAGTAATGATCGAGCGATCTGACCAGGAAAGCTGATACACATCTGTTTTTCTTGCAAGTTCATCCAGCAGAATTTCCTTTTTCCAAATTCTATGTCTGCTGTTCGATACCGTCATGTTTACATAAATGATAGCATATCATGTCGTAAAAATCGATTATATCACGAATTTAAAGCTTATTTCCTCTTTCCAACATGTTTTCAATAAAAATCCCATACCCACTGGTAGAGTCCTGCACAAACACATGAGTAACCGCTCCGATCACTTTTCCATCCTGTAATACCGGGCTTCCACTGAGTCCCTGTACGATACCTCCTGTTTTCTCCAGCAGATCTTCATCTGTTATCTGTATCACAAAACTTTTATTCGTATCCTCATGATTCAGATCAATTTTTTTAATCTCCGCTTTATATTCCCTGACTTCTCCATCTACGCTACACAAAACGGATGCCGGCCCGACTTTTACATCCTGTTTATACGCCACTGACATTTTTTTCAAAGAAATATCCTCTTCTGCTCCCTTATAAAACTGTCCATAGATTCCATTTTTACTGTTTATAGCAATACTCCCCAGAATATTTCTGTCATCATACCGTATAAATCCTGCGAGTTCCCCGGGATTTCCTTTACTGCCTTTATTTATCGCAAGTATCTGTGCTTTATACAATGCTCCATCCCGGATATTCAGAAGCTGCGCCGTATCTATGTCACTGATTCCATGTCCGAGAGCACCATAATTCCCATTCTGGTCTACATATGTGAGAGTTCCTATTCCCTGCGTATCATCCCTGACCCAGATTCCAAGTTTATAATCTCCTTTTGTATCCTTTACAGGAGTCACAGACACAGGCACACTTTCACCCTCACGACTGACTTCGAGCGTGACTGCATCTCCATCCAGATTGGCAATATCATTGATCAGTTCCCTTTTCGTAGAAATCTTCTGTCCATTAAATGAGACAATATAATCACCCTGTTTGATGATATTTTTTGCTGGCTCTTTTGTCTCTCCATTCTGGTCTTGTATTTCTCCTGTATCTATCACCAGCACACCTTCTGTCTCCATATAAATGCCAACTGTACTTCCACTGACATAAATTTCCTGTTTGTCTACCGGTGTTACTTTAATCTCCTTAAACGGAATGTATCCAAGCAATTTACAAGGCAGGATATATCCTCCATCCTGTGAGACAGTAACTGTTTCTTCAAATTTAACTAATGGTGCAGAAAGAGCTTCTGTCACATCCCTTGCATCTTCTCCTCTGTCTCTGGATATCTGGATTTCATCAGGAATTTTTCTTTCCAGATACTGATATCCCAGCAAAAGCATTACTAACAAGTCAAGTGTGAGACAACATATGATAAAAAGGCGGTATTTTTTTCTTCTGTTCATCCTTTCGCACATCCTTTCGGTAAAAAATAAGAGAGAACAATCTGCAATGAGATTATCCTCTCTTAGTATGTGGCCAATTATTTTATTTGAATCTTGTATTTTTTTGTTTCTGTGCCAATTCTTTCATTTCTTTTGCATTCTCAAGTACCGCAGGTGTGATTTCTGCGCCGCCTAAGAGTCTCGCCAGTTCCCTGATGGAATCATCTTCCTTAAGCACATGAATCTGGGTAATCGTTTCTGTTCCCTGCAAGTGCTTCTCAATCTCAAAATGACTGTCCGCCATCGCCGCGATCTGAGGAAGATGTGTGATACAAAGTACCTGATGATGCTGTCCTATCACCGCCATCTTCTCTGATACTTTCTGTGCGGTTCTTCCACTGATACCAGTGTCGATCTCATCGAAGATCAGAGTTTCAATCTGATCTCTGTCTGCAAGAATTGCTTTCAAAGCAAGCATGATTCGTGATAACTCACCGCCAGATACGATCTGTCCCAGTGGTTTCAGGCTTTCGCCCGGGTTTGTGGAAATCAGATACTGGATATCATCATTTCCGTTATCTGTAAAGTTTTTCTTTTTCTGGAAATCAATGGCAAAATTTACATCCAGGAAATTCAAATCCTTCAGTCCCTGAATAATCTTTTCTTCCAGCTGTTTACTATATTCTTTACGGATTCGGGATAATTCATCCGATCTTTCTTCAAGAACATCTTTTAGTTCTTTGAGATGGTTCTTCAATTCCTGTAAATTTTCCTCATATTTACGTAATTTTTCCAGTTTTTCTTCTTGAAGTTTACGATAGGAGAATATATCTTCGATCGTACGTCCATATTTTGCCTTCAGCCCATTGATTAAATCCAGACGCCTTTCTGTCTCATAAAATTCTCCCTCATCAAAGGTCATATCATCCAGATATGCGGACAGTTCTCTGTTAAAATCATTCAGCAGACCATCCACAGAAGTCAGTGTTTCTGCCATAGGTGCAAGCTCTGAATCGTACTGGGTTACATGTGAAAACTCCTTCAAAGCCTCACCTACCGTCTCACCGGCGCCTTCTTTGCTCTCATATCCTGTAAGATTATGTACTAGCTGTAATGAATCCACGATTAGTTTTGCATTACTCATTTTCCTGTACTGGCGCTCCAGTTCCTCATCCTCATCCGGCTGAAGATTCGCCTTCTCAATCTCTTTGATCTCAAATTCCAGAAAAGCAAGCTCCCGGTTTCTCTGTTCTTCATCCATATTCATGGAATTCAGTTCTGTTTTGCATTTACTGTACTCTTTATAGGCCTGAGATACTTTATCTTTTACAGGAAGAACCCGGTTCTTTCCATACGCATCCAGAATTGCAAGCTGCTTATCCTGATACAACAGAGACTGGTGTTCATGCTGTCCATGAATATCTAACAGACAAGCTGCCGCAGCTTTCATCTGACCGACTGTACTTGTCTCACCGTTAATTTTATTGATACTTCTTCCATCCATGATTTTTCTGGAAAGAAGTACCTGACCATCCTCCGGATAAATATCCAGCTCTTTTAATGCTTCTTTTGCTTTTTCATTCTCTATCTGAAAAAGCAGCTCCACTAACGCATAAGGTGCATTTTCTCTTATCATATTTTTAGAAGTCTTTGCCCCGAGGATCAGCTGCATTGATCCCAACAGAATCGATTTACCCGCTCCGGTCTCACCAGTCAGAATGTTTAATCCCGGTCCGAATTCAACTTCTATTTCTTCTATCAGTGCAAGATTCTTTACATGCAGATGAGCTAACATTTATAATTGCCTCCAAACTAGTCTCGTTGTTGTCATTGATTCAGCCTTACAAAGCTTCTTAATTTCTCTGCTGCTCCCAGTGCCATGTCTGCATTCTTTGCAGCGCACATAATGGTATCATCACCTGCAATACACCCCAATATTTCCGGCCATTTCAGGGCATCCAGTGCTGCTGCCACGCCCATTGCCATTCCGGAAACGGTCTTTATCACAATGATATTCTGTCCCACATCAATAGAAAGCAGGGTATCTTCCAGTACTCTTGTATATTTTGCTCCAAGACTGCCTGATTCATTATTAATGATCGCATAGCGGGATTTTCCCTCTTTTCCTGCTACTTTTGTCAGTTTAAGGGCACGGATATCTCTGGAAACAGTCGCCTGTGTTACCTTAAATCCTGCCTCATTAAGTCTGGATGCCAGTTCCTCCTGTGTATCAATATCATACTGATGAATCAGTTCAATAATTTTCTCATGTCTTGCAACCTTCACGTTATTTCCTCCTGCTAATCAGCTGTCTCTCATCTTCCGGCGCAGCACTTCCACGAAGCTTAAATGATTCAGCTTCAGAATCTTTGTCTTTACATCCGCCTGACGAATCTGTATGCAATCACCGGTAACCATGGGAATAAATGTATCTCCGTCAAAAGATGCGATTCCCTTTTCGCAGTCACAGTGTCTTCCTTTTCCTATCTCCACAGTGATCACATCCTGTGCAGGAAAAATAATGCTTCTCATATTCAGCGTATGAGGTGCTATCGGAGTCATAATTGTCATCGCCGCATTCGGTGATACGATAGGGCCGCCTGCTGACAGACTATATCCCGTAGATCCGGTCGGCGTGGAAATAATGATTCCATCTGCATTATAGGAATTAAGATATACATCATTTACGTAATTCTTAAAACGCACCACGCGAAGATGTCCGTCTCTGCCGATCACAATATCATTCAGGGCAATGTCATCCCCGATGAGTTCTTTTCCCCTGTATACTCTTCCTTCCAGCATCATTCGTTCTTCCACTTCATAATCATCTGCCATCAGCTGATCAAGTGAACTGTATAAAGATGTCTGATCTACCTCTGCAAGAAATCCGAGATGCCCCAGATTGATACCAAGAAGCGGAATCTCTTTGTGCACCACATCTCTGGCCGCCTGAAGAAGTGTACCGTCTCCACCCAGAACGATGATACACTGTGTATCATCCGGAATCTTTGACGGATCTGTATAATGATAAGCCCCTTCATGCTTTCTTTCGGCCTGCTGTACTTCACAGCTTCTGCCATGTGCCTTCAGATATTCTGTAATTTTTCCTGTGATCGCAAGATTTGAATCTTTGTCACTGTTTGTAATGATATAAAACCTGTCCATAGTTTCTTCCTGATCCAGTCTTATTTATCTAATGCTCCATGTGCCTGGGCAACCACGTCCTCCACAGATACTTCCAGACTGTCTGTAACCTCCGTTCCTTCCGGATGCTTCTTAAGATGAAGAAGATATTCGATATTCCCCTCCGGTCCTTTGATCGGCGAAAAAGAAAGATGACATGGTTCCATGAAAATACTCATGGCATAATCGCGCACTTTCTCAATAACCTCCTGATGAACAGCAGGATCTCTTACCACACCTTTCTTACCGACTTTCTCTCTTCCGGCTTCAAACTGTGGTTTAATCAGGCATACAATCTCGCCCTCATCTGTAAGAAGATTTCTTACAGGAAGCAGAACTTTTGTAAGAGAGATAAAGGAAACATCAATAGATGAAAAATCTGCCGGTCCCTCTAAATCTTCCGACACTACGTAACGGATATTCGTTTTCTCCATACAGACTACTCTCGGATCATTACGCAGTTTCCAGTCAAGCTGTCCATATCCGACATCGATCGAATATACTTTTACAGCGCCATTCTGAAGCATACAGTCCGTAAATCCACCGGTAGAAGCACCGACATCCATACAGACTTTGCCGTCTAATGTCACATCAAAATTCTTCATCGCTTTCTCAAGCTTCAGTCCACCGCGGCTTACATACGGAAGAGTATTTCCTCTGACTTCAATCTTTACTGTCTCCGGAAACATTGTCCCTGCCTTATCCTCTTTCTGACCATCTACATATACATCTCCTGCCATGATGTATGCCTTTGCTTTCTCACGTGACGGCGCAAGGGCACGTTCCATCATAAGCATATCTAAACGTTTCTTCATTGTCTTTTTAATTCCTCACTATCCTCTATTGCCTGTCTGATATCAGCTACACCAAGACCAATTCTTGCACGCAGGCTATCTACATTTCCCTGTGGCACAAAACGATCCCACACAGATGCAGATAATACTCTCACCTCAGGATGACAGGCTTCCATATAAGCAGATACATGCTCTCCGTATCCGCCGCTTTTTACGTTTTCTTCTACGGTTGCAAACAGGCTGTGATCTTTTGCAAGCTCATCAAGCAGCTTCACATCTAACGGTTTGACAAACCTGACATTTACAAAAGTAGGATCAAAACCGTCTTCTTTCAGTCCCTTACAGACTTCCAGGCAGGATGGAATCATGCTTCCTACTCCCAGTACTGCGATTTTCTTTCCTCTGTGAATAACTTCGCTCTTACCATGTTCCACAGGTGCCTGATGTTCCTGCAGACCCTGATATGCGCTTCCACGTGGATATCGAATGGCAACCGGTCCGTCACAATCCACTGCAAATGCAAGCATTTCTTCCAGCTCTTTGTCATTCTTCGGTGCAAGAACTGTCATATTCGGCATCATAGACAGATAAGACAGATCAAAGCACCCCTGATGTGTCTCTCCATCTGCTCCTACCAGTCCTGCTCTGTCAATAGCAAAAATCACATGAAGATTCTGCATACATACGTCATGCAATATCTGATCTACCGCCCGCTGGAGAAAAGATGAATAAATCGCGACTACAGGAACCAGTCCGCCAAGAGCCAGTCCTGCTGCAAAACTCACTGCATGTTCTTCTGCAATTCCCACATCAAAAAAACGATCCGGAAAACGTCTGGAAAACTCTATAAGTCCGGTTCCGTCTGGCATCGCAGCTGTAATAGCTGTCAGTTTCTTATTCTTCTCTCCCAAAGAAACCAGTGCTTTAGAAAAAACATCTGTATAACCCGGTACAGATTTCTTCTGAAGCGGATGGCCTGTATGAATATCAAATGGTCCGGTTCCATGAAATCTGTCCGGATGAGCGCTTGCAGGACCATATCCTTTTCCTTTCTTTGTAAGAACATGGACAACAACAGGTCCTTCCACTCGTTTCGCCTCATTAAACAGCTTCATCATCTGACGCATATTATGACCGTCAACCGGTCCAAGATATGTCAGTCCCATATTCTCGAACAGCATTCCCGGAATAAAAAGCTGTTTGATGCTGCTTTTGGTCTTTCGCATGGTATCTACCAGTGCGGTGCCGACTTTCGGAACTTTCTTCAACGTCTTTGTCACTCCCATCTTCATCCCTGTGTAAGCTTCCGCAGTCCTCAGGGCACTCAGATAAGTAGACATTCCTCCCACATTTCTGGAAATCGACATATTGTTATCATTAATGATAATGATAAAATTCGTCTTTAATTCCGCCGCGTTATTTAATGCTTCATACGCCATTCCTCCGGTAAGGGCACCATCTCCGATCACAGAAACCACATGATGTTTCTGACCCAGAATATCTCTGGCCCGCACATATCCAAGACCTGCTGAAATCGAATTGGAACTGTGGCCTGCATCATATGCGTCGCAGTCACTCTCACTTCTCTTCGGAAATCCACTTAAGCCACCCTCCTGACGGAGATTCTTAAATTCATCTTTTCTTCCGGTAAGAATCTTGTGCGTATATGCCTGATGTCCTACATCCCAGATCAGTTTATCTTCCGGAAAATCCAATACATTGTGAAGAGCCAGCGTCAGTTCCACCACTCCCAGGTTAGAAGCAAGATGTCCCCCTGTCCGGCTTACAGACTGGATTAAAAAGTCTCTGATTTCCTCTGCCAGAGGCTCAAAATCGGCCAACGGTATTTTATGGATATCATTGGGTTTCTTGATTTTTTCCAGAATCATTTGTATCCTTCCTTTATTTTCTGCGGTTTATCAATTTTTCAATTAACAAATACAGAAATTCATTATTTTTATTCAGGCTTTTCAGCAGTTTTATTGCTTTTTCTGAAAGCAGTTCTACCTGTCTGGAAGCCTCTTCTATCCCAAAAAGTGTCACATAAGTAACTTTATTATTCTTCTCATCACTGTGCACAGGTTTTCCAAGCTCTTCATCTGTGCTGGTCACATCCAGAATGTCATCCTGAATCTGGAAAGCAAGACCGATATTTCCGGCAGCCTCTTCTACCACAGCTACCTGCTGCTCATCTGCCCCTGCAAGAATCGCTCCTGTCATCATAGATGCTTCAATCAGTGCAGAGGTCTTATTTCTGTAGATGTAATCCAGCATCTCTTTTTCAAGAGGTTTTCCGTCGTTCTCTACATCCACGCTCTGGCCGCCGAGCATTCCATGAATACCGGTTTTCTCTGCCATCACTTTCAATGCACAGATTACTCTGTCCTGGTCTTCTGTAAGTGAAAATGCCTGTAACATCGTTTCATATGCATAATTAAGCAAAGCAACACCGCTTAAGACTCCCATAGCTTCTCCATAAACCTTATGCGTTGTCAGCCTGCCTCGCCTGTAATCATCATTATCCAGCGCAGGAAGGTCATCATGGATCAGCGAATGGGTATGGATCATCTCCATTCCCGCCATAAATGGCTCTGCAACTTTCTCTGTGCCGCCAAATAAACGATATGTCTCCTGTATCAGCATCGGACGCAGGCGCTTTCCTCCGGCCAGCATGCTGTAATTCATCGCCTGTGCCATTGTTCTGGCAAATCCCTCTTCCGCTGGCAGAAAGCTACGGAACATTTCTTCTATTTCATCCGTTCTTCTCTTTAATTCATCTTGAAAATTCACTAAACGTACCATCCTCATTGAGCTGCAGCATCTTCTTCTCCACTGTATCCAGCTTCTCACTGCATAGTTTCAAAAGTTCCATACCCTGTCTGTACAGTCTGAAAGAATCCTCCAGTGATGTCTCGCGATCCTCCAGTTTCCCAGCCAGCAGATCAAGCTCTGTAAACATCTCCTCCAGAGGCTTCTCCTCCTGTAACTGTTCACTGTTCTCATTCTTCGCCATGGATCCTCTCCTCCTTTACTGTACTCTCAACCTGTGCTTCTATTGTACCATCTGTCACAGATATATAAATGGTATCCCCATTTTGTACCTGTTCTACACTTGTCAGTGTTTTTTTCGTCTTATCTGTTACATAAGAATATCCCTGATTCAGTTTCTTTAATGGAGAAAACCCTGTAAAACGTTCCAGATAAATAGACAGTCTGTGCCTGTCCTCCTGAAGTTTCCTCTCCATTGTATTCTGAATCGCATTCTCCAGATCAGCCAGGCGCTGTCTCTGCTCACGCAGTCGATTCTCAGGGCTCAGATAACCGAATTTCGTCTGAAAATGTTCAACTTTGCTTCTATACAGATCTACCCTGTTGCTCATTGCACGGTAAATCCGCTGTCTGTAAAGGCTCACCGCCTCAACAACACTCCTGTAATCATCCACTGCAAGTTCTGCTGCAGCAGACGGTGTCGGCGCACGCAGGTCCGCAACAAAATCAGCGATCGTAAAATCAGTCTCATGACCTACTGCAGATATGATCGGAGTACGGCATTCAAAAATTGCCCGGGCTACAATTTCTTCGTTAAAGGCCCACAGATCTTCGATAGAACCGCCGCCTCTTCCGATGATAATCACATCTACATCTGCCACATCAAGCATCTCAATTCCTCTGACAATACTCTCTGCTGCCCCTGCACCCTGCACAAGAGCCGGATACAAAATAATCTGGAGATAGGGATTTCTTCGATAGGAAATATTGCGGATATCCTGAACAGCCGCACCTGTCGGTGCAGTTACCACACCTAGACGTTTGATAAATCTGGGAATGGGCTGCTTATACTCCTGTGCAAACATCCCCATATCTTCGAGCTCCTGCTTCAACGCAAGATATCTCTCATATAAAGCTCCGGCACCTTCAAGGGTAATCTCTTTTGCATACATCTGATAGCGTCCGTCGCGTTCATATACGTCTACACTTCCGCCTACGATTACCTTGTCGCCATTTTTCATGGCAAATGCGAGTCCCCGTCTGTGTCCGGCAAACATTACACAGTTTAATGTGCCTGTCTCATCTTTCAGGGAAAAATAGATGTGTCCACTTGTATGGTATTTACAATTGGACACTTCTCCTTTTACATAAATCTTCTGCAGTAAATAATCCTGGGTAAACATATTCTTAATGTAACGGTTTACCTGTCCTACAGAATATGCATTTCTCATTCTGTTTTCTCTTCGCTTTCACTGTTGGCGATCTTGCCAAGGATACCATTTACAAAGGAACCTGATGTCTCACCACCGAAACGTTTGGCAAGTTCTACTGCCTCGTTAATGGCAACTCCTGTAGGTACATCCTTGTCATATTTCAGCTCATACACTGCCAGACGCAGAGCAGTAAGGTCAACACGACTCATTCGCTTAGTCTTCCATCCCCTGCTTGTCTCATTTAACAATACATCGATCTCATCTAATTTCTCAAGTACATGACGATATTTCTGGCTCATATACTCCTGATCTTTCCCTGAAAGCTCCTCCAGAGTATCAAAATAAAGCGAAAGCTGTTCACTCATCTCTTCCTCTGAATTAAATTCTGTCATGAACAGTAATTTAAAAATATGTTCTCTCTGCTCTCTTCTTCGCATAATTCCCGCTGTATAAACAGCTTTCCTTTCTATTATCTTCTTAAGTACACAAAAAAGGAAAGGGTTACTTTCCTTTTTCGTTCTCCATATCTACACTGGCAATATGAATGTTGACATCTGCAACCTCAAGGCCTGTCATATTCTCTATGGATGATTTTACTTTCTCCTGGACTTTCTTACTTGTCTCAAGAATATTTCTGCCATATTCGATATTCAGGTTCAGGTCTACTGTTACTACTCCTTCGAGTACAGTAACCTTAACACCCTTGGAAAGATTCTTCATTCCAAGCTTGCTTACCAGTTCATTTGTAATATTGCCTGCCATGGAAGCAACTCCATCCACTTCTGTAGCAGCAAGTCCGGCAATGATAGCAACCACTTCGTCTGCGATCTGAACTTCACCAATGCCGCCTAAATCCTGTATTTTATATGTTGTTCTCTTCTCTGCCATTGAAAAACCTCCTAAGGAATCTCTTAATCTTTGTCCATTATACCAAATCGGCAGATAAATGAAAAGGGTTATTTGCTGAATTCCGTTAATATTAAGCCCGGATTTCTGTCTTCTGTCATACCCACACTCCAGGAATTTACGAAAAGAAGCAGAGGATTTCCCTTAAGATCGGTAACTTTCTTCATATCAGAAGTTCCAACAATCTTGTCCACTTTTACCTCTTCTTTATTTGCGATCCAGCGGATATGTTCATATGGAAGTGTCTCCAGACGGATATCTACATTATATTCATTTTCCAGACGATATTTCAGAACATCAAACTGCAGGACACCTACAACGCCTACGATAATCTCTTCCATACCTGTATTAAACTCCTGGAAAATCTGTATTGCACCTTCCTGTGCAATCTGATTGATTCCCTTTACAAACTGCTTTCTCTTCATGGTGTCGATCTGACGGACTCTTGCAAAATGTTCCGGTGCGAATGTCGGGATTCCCTCAAACGCAAATTTCTTACCCGGTGCACAGATCGTATCACCGATAGAAAAGATGCCCGGATCGAATACACCGATAATATCTCCCGCATATGCCTCATCTACTACATGACGTGACTCAGCCATCATCTGCTGCGGCTGAAGCAGACGCATTTTTTTGTCCCCCTGTACATGATATACTTCCTGGGAAGCATCAAATTTACCGGAACAGATTCTCATAAATGCGATTCTGTCTCTGTGCGCCTTGTTCATATTGGCCTGAATCTTAAATACAAATGCTGAGAAATTATCATCCATAGGATCAATCTCTCCGGCATCAGACATTCTCGGAAGCGGTGAAGTAGTCATGTTGAGGAAATGCTCCAGGAACGTTTCCACACCAAAGTTTGTCAAAGCAGAACCAAAGAATACAGGAGTTAATTTCCCCTTGCTTACCAGCTCCTGGTCAAAATCTGCGCTTGCTCCGTCCAGAAGCTCAATTTCATCCAGAAGCTGTGCTTTCTGTTCCGGATCCATAATCTCATCTGCATGACTGTCATTTAACGGAATTTCTTCAATGACACCCTCTTTCGTTCCCTTCTGTGTATCAGAAAAAGTAAGAATTTTTTCGGTGTTACGGTCATAGACACCGCGGAATTTCTTACCGGAACCGATTGGCCAGTTGATCGGGCATGTTGCGATTCCAAGCTCTTTCTCAATTTCGTCCAGAAGATCAAATGTGTCGTTTGCATCACGGTCCATTTTATTAATGAATGTAAAAATCGGGATATGGCGCATAACACAGACTTTGAATAATTTTCTTGTCTGCGCCTCGACACCTTTAGAACCATCAATTACCATGACAGCAGAGTCTGCCGCCATCAGTGTACGATAAGTATCCTCTGAGAAGTCCTGATGTCCCGGTGTATCAAGAATATTGATACAATATCCGTCATAATGAAACTGCAGAACAGAAGAGGTAACGGAAATACCTCTCTCTTTCTCGATTTCCATCCAGTCTGATACTGCATGGCGGGCAGTTGCCTTACCTTTGACACTACCGGCAAGGTTGATAGCTCCGCCATACAGCAGGAATTTCTCAGTCAGTGTTGTCTTACCTGCATCCGGGTGGGAAATAATGGCAAATGTTCTTCTTTTTTCTATTTCGTTCGTATACTTAGACACGTTTAGCCTCCTGTGCGCTTTTTTAAATTAATTATTATCTGCAACTGTCCAGCATCCAGCCAAACAGTATCTGTTACGTTTCCTATTTTTTTACAGCATTCCTATTCTAGTATATGCACCGCTTTTCTGTCAAGATATATGTCTGTTGATTTTCAGGATATTTCTGTCGGGCTGTCAATCATAAATGTCAGTCGTGTCAATCGTTGCATCTTCATATGGCTGTGCGGATGTCTCACTGTCCTCATAGGAAGTATCATCTGATGATCCGTCTGATGTGTCTGAACTTTCACCAACATCTGCCGCTGTGTCTACGCTGTCCTCTGCAACATCTTCTCCTTCTTTCAGCGGAGTGATCACAATATTCTCTGCGGCAATTCCTGTCTTTCTTTTTACGATATCTTCGATCTGTGCCCTCTGGGCATCAGAAAGTTCCGCATCCGGAACTACTATATCTGCAGTTTCTCCGGTAAGATTTACCACGACATCCTTAAATCCTTTCGCTTCCAGCAAAAGTTCTGCCGCCGCTTCTTTCTCCGAAAGGTCTGTCATAGAAACCATGGTATGTATTGCTTCCTGCTTCTCTTCATCATCAATCCCCTCATTATTGATAATGTCCTGGAGGTCAGCTTTATTCTGAGACCGAACCTGTTCTCTGCTGATTTTTGCCTGTGCGGCAAATCCGGTAGAACCTGTAAGCACCGCCTCTCCCGGCGTATCTGTTTCCTGGCTGTTTGTGAGGCTGTCATCTGTAAGACTTGCACTTTTATCCGACTGATTTTCATCCAAAAGGGCTGTCTCATCTGTGAGATCATATCCCGCATCTTCAAGGATACTGCTGCTGTCCGTACTTGCTTCCTTATCCTTAAATCCGAGATCTACATCTGCAAAGTTCAGATATCCTGCTACTGCAATGAGAATTGCCAGTGATGTAATGATGACCTGATTTTTTTTGATGACTTTTTTCACATTTCTCTCCTCATTTCATTTTCATTATTCTAATTGTATTTAATTAGGACATTAAATTAGAACT
>OOBR01001256.1_pt1 | contig 15880 bp, 9 predicted proteins | sample 1671281 | NCBI WGS metagenome assembly OOBR01 (sample SAMN06348140, study PRJEB24527) | human gut metagenome | biome: human gut; feature: ankylosing spondylitis patient; material: feces | host: Homo sapiens | place: China | collected 2015-10
AAAACGGTGGAAAGTGTTGTTAATAGAATAAAGGCAGGTGAAACCGTGGCATTGATTTCGGATGCCGGAACACCCGGGATTTCTGATCCGGGATTTTTGGTAGTCCGCGAATGCGTGCGCAACGGTATCGAAGTGCAATGTTTGCCGGGAGCGACAGCTTTTGTTCCGGCATTGGTAGCATCGGGACTGCCGAATGAAAAGTTCTGCTTCGAAGGGTTCCTCCCTCAGAAGAAAGGACGACAGACACGACTGAAGGCATTGGCAGAAGAACATCGTACTATGGTGTTTTATGAATCGCCTCACCGCTTGTTGAAGACGTTGACACAGTTTGCCGAATATTTCGGCACTGGACGTCAGGCAACCGTGTCTCGCGAAATTTCCAAACTCCACGAAGAAACCGTTCGGGGAAGTTTGGCGGAATTGATAGAACACTTTACCGCTGCCGAGCCCCGGGGCGAGATTGTGATAGTATTAGCAGGAATAGACGATTAAAATAACTTCATTTAAAAACGTAAAACGTAAACGTATGAAAAAGTTAGCAGTTTTATTTATGTGCGCAGCCATGTTGGCTTCGTGTGACTTTAAAGGTGGAAGCAAAGACCTTAAGGCTGAAAATGACTCTCTTTTAATGGAATTGACACAGCGTAACGCTGAATTGGATGATATGATGGGAACTTTCAATGAAGTGCAGGAAGGATTCCGTAAGATCAATGCTGCCGAAAGCCGTGTGGACTTGCAGCGTGGTACTATTACCGAAAATTCAGCCAGTGCCAAGCAACAGATTGCTTCTGACATCGAATTCATCTCCAAGCAAATGGAAGAAAACAAAGCTCAGATTGCAAAACTGGAAGCTCAGCTGAAAAACAGCAAGTACAACTCTACTCAGATGAAGAAAGCTGTAGAAGCTCTGACTGCTGAATTGAAAGCTAAACAACAACGTATCGAAGAACTTCAGACTGAACTGGCGTCTAAGAACATTCGTATCCAGGAACTGGATGCTGCTGTCAGCGACCTGTCTGCTGCCAAAGAATCTTTGGCTGCCGAGAACGAAGCGAAAGCTAAAACCGTTGCCGAACAGGATAAGAGTCTGAATGCCGCATGGTTCGTATTCGGAACAAAATCAGAGTTGAAAGCCCAGAAGATTCTTCAGAGCGGTGACGTGCTGAAGAGCGCTGATTTCAACAAGGATTATTTTACTCAGATCGATATCCGTACAACAAAAGAAATCAAGTTGTACTCCAAACGTGCTGAGTTGTTGACTACTCATCCGACAGGTTCTTATGAACTGGTGAAAGATGACAAAGGTCAGCTGACTTTGAAAATTACTAATCCTGCCGAATTCTGGAGCGTATCCAGATACTTGGTTATTCAGGTAAAATAAGGTAGACATACCTGGTTAGAATTGCCAATGTGCTGATTCCTGAATTCAAGAAATTAGCACATTGGCTTTTTTATTTCTCATATTATATATCACGGAGCCAATGAAATATAAAAATCTCTTTTTTGACCTGGATGACACCATCTGGGCTTTCTCACGAAATGCACGCGACACCTTTGAAGAAGTATATCAGAAATATTCATTTGACCGCTATTTTGACTCGTTCGATCATTATTACACACTGTATCAACGACGCAATACCGAACTCTGGCTTGAATATGGAGAGGGAAAGGTGACGAAGGAGGAACTGAACCGCCAGCGTTTCTTTTATCCCTTACAGGCAGTAGGAGTGGAGGATGAGGCTTTGGCTGAGCGTTTCTCGGAAGATTTCTTTGCCATTATTCCTACCAAAAGCGGTCTGATGCCCCATGCCAAAGAAGTGTTGGAGTATCTTGCGCCGCAATATAATTTGTATATCCTTTCCAATGGTTTCCGGGAGCTGCAGTCGCGTAAGATGCGTTCGGCAGGAGTAGATCGTTATTTTAAGAAGATCATTCTTTCGGAGGACCTTGGCGTATTAAAGCCTTGGCCCGAAATCTTTCATTTTGCTTTATCTGCCACCCAGTCTGAGTTACGCGAATCGTTAATGATCGGTGACAGTTGGGAAGCCGATATTACCGGAGCGCATGGGGTAGGGATGCATCAGGCTTTCTATGATGTGACGGAACGAACCGCTTTTCCTTTTCAGCCTACCTATCATATCCATTCACTGAAAGAATTAATGAATTTATTGTAGGTTTTATGGATTAAGTCGTATTTTTGTTGCATCTAATAAATGTATAAAATACGATAACATCATGGATAGTACGCTTCTGCCATTTGCTTTACTTTGTTTTACTTCGTTCTTTACGCTGACCAATCCTTTGGGGACAATGCCGGTCTTTCTGACCATGACACACGGAATGACAGATAAGGAGCGGCAGACTATTGTGCGCCGTGCCACCATCGTGTCGTTTATAACGTTGATGGTGTTTGTCTTTGCCGGGCAGTTCCTTTTCAAATTCTTCGGTATCTCTACCAATGGTTTCCGTATTGCCGGTGGAGTAATTATCTTTAAGATTGGTTTTGATATGCTTCAGGCACGGTATACTCCGATGAAACTTAAAGACGAAGAGATTAAAACCTATGCCGATGACATCTCCATTACTCCTCTTGGAATTCCGATGTTGTGTGGTCCCGGGGCTATCGCTAACGCCATCGTTTTGATGCAGGACTCTCATACTTACGCCATGAAAGGTATATTGATCGGAACAATCGCTTTGATTTATCTGTTGACGTTCTTCATTCTCCGTGCTTCCACCCGACTGGTGAAAGTACTGGGAGAGACCGGAAATAATGTGATGATGCGTTTGATGGGATTGATTCTGATGGTAATTGCAGTGGAATGCTTTGTGAGTGGAGCGAAGCCGATATTGGCGGATATTGTGAGAGAAGGGCTGAGCGGTATCTGCAAGTAGAAGTCTGTATTGTGGGGAGGAACGGATAAGATTACACTCATGTGTAAATTCGGAAATGGAAAATAAAAAGCGAGCCCGTTTAACTGCTTAAAGTTAAACGGGCTCGTTATTAAAATAGTTTCAGTGTATTAGTAGCCTTCGTTTTGTTTCAGCTTACCGTTAGATACATTGATCTCGGAAACCGGAATAGGCATTACGGTACGATAGTCGTCATAGTTGATCGGACCGGCCGGAACCTGGGCATTCGTTACTGCCTTTTTGTTTCTCCATGTATCCCAGGCGTTATGACCTTCACCATAAAGTTCCAGTCTGCGTTCTGTCAGAATATCATCGATAGTAACAGAAGCAACGTCTTCATAGCCAGCTATTCTTTGCTTACGCAAGTCATTGATATAGCTGGCAGGATCAGCACCACCTGCTTTTAATGCAGCTTCTGCGGCGATCAGATATACTTCGGATAGGCGGATTACTTTCGGATTATTTACATATATTTCTCCGTCGCGTCCCGGATACTTCTGGATATACCAGCCTTCGTTATCTCCACCGTCGCTTTCTTCAGCAATCAGAGTGCTGCGAACATCTTCCGGACGTTCTTGAAGGAAAGTTTTGAATCCCTCGGTGATACCGGCTTCAGCATAACCTTCGGCATGTGTGTAGAATCCGAGAGAGTTACGTTGTGCATTGTAGAGTGAGGTAATCAGGAACTCGAAAATGCTTTCACTGCTTCCAACTTTGGTCCATACTGTTTCGTATTCATCTCTGGTGTACAGCTTGTATGGAGATTTTTCGATTACATATTTGGCGTCCTCAAGTGCTTTACTGTTCTCATTCATGTAGAGATATGCACGGGCTCTCAGTGCACGGGCTCCCCAATAGTCGATATGACCGGCAGTTACTACCTTGCTGGTTTCTGGGAGATTATCCAATGCAGTCTTCAAGTCATCCAGTATGGTTTCGTAAGTTTTCGCAATAGTAGCTCTTTCTGCTGTATATCCGGATTCGAAAACTTCTGTAGACAATACGATACCCGGATCGCTGGCCTGTGCATTACAAGGAAGTTTAGCGAACAAGCGGGCCAAGTCAAAGTGGAAAAGTGCCCGCAAAGCATACAATTCGCCTACCTGAACATCAACTTCAGCTCCTTCCAGACCGGATTTCTTAACTCCCTCCAAAACTTTGTTTATTCTTGCCAGAGAAAGATAAAAGCGTTTGTAGAAATAGTATGAATCAGAACTATTCTTAGTAGCCTGGTAGGCATATACATCAACTGTTTGCTTATTGCTACCGATGGCTTTGAAGTCGCTGCCTCTTTGGTCGGCGTACAAGAAGAAATCACCTGCGTAGCTGCCACGTGGATTAGTTCCCGCGTCTATAGAAGAAGTCTGAGACTCATAAACACCGTTAACTGCAAACTGTAAATCTTCAAGAGTCTTAATAGCACCTTCTGAAGGCCATTCACTGGAAGGCACTTTGTCGAAAGTATCGCATGAGGATACTGCCAACGTCAGTAATAGAATGGGTAAATATATTTTTTTCATTATTCAGTCTGTTTATAGATTATAATTTGATATTAATGCCGAATACACAGCTTCTCAATGCCGGTGTATCTGCTTGACGATAACCATTGATCGCTACATCCGGGTCAATGTTTTTAGTCTTCGACCACAACATAGCCAGATTGTTTGCTCTGAAGTAGATGCGGAAGTTGGAAATGTGCTTCTTCAATACCGGCAGAGTATATCCTACTGTCATTTCTCTCAGACGAATATTGTCAGTCGATTTGATTGTGCGGCTTGAGAATCTGTCCCAACGATAAGGGTTGGCATAGATAGGCATCGGGTTGTCTACTTTATCACCCGGATTTTTCCAGTAGTTTCCGGCTACATCTTCTGACAGGTTCATGGAACCGATTCTTACGCCATCATGATGAGAGAAATATCCCGGATAATCGAACATGTCACCACCAAACTGATAAGTGATCAGGAATGACAGGTCAAAGTCTTTGTATGTGAAAGTGTTGCTGAATCCACCGATAACATCAGGCAATGCTTTTCCTACAATTCCCTTACCTGCTTCGGAGTAGTCATTTACCACTCCCTTTGAGTGATCTTCAGGATCTAACCAGAATTCTCCCAAACCTGTTTCAGGATTTACACCTTTCCATTCGGGCAGATAGAATGTATACATTGACTCTCCCTCACGGTGCAGATACATTTCTCCGTCTCCATACTGGATATCTTTTCCTTCAGGAAGTTTGTCTACCAATGCACGTTGGTAAGTCAGGTTGAAGTTTGAAGTCCATGTAAAGTTCTTGTTGCTGATATTTTTAGAATTGAGTTCCAATTCGAAACCGTCGTTCTTCAATGCACCCAGATTTTCCCAACGGGAGTCAAAGCCGGTGATTAATGAAGTAGGTACTTCGAACAGCAAATCCGTAGTCTTCTTATTGTAATATTCCAGAGACAGATTTACGCGGTCGTACATATTCCATTCAATTCCCATATTGAAGTTCTTGGATTTTTCCCAGCTTAATTTGTCGTTTGCCATTCTTGACCAGTAAATAGCAGGAGCACTTCCGTATCCGGAACCTGTATACAGGTCCATGTAACCATAGTAATCTGAGGGCAAGTTACCGTTTGTACCATAAGATGCTTTGATCTTGAAGTCGGTAAATAACGGCATATCTTGCATAAATCCTTCTTTACTCATTCTCCATGCACCGGATACAGACCAGAAACTAGCCCAACGATTGTCTTCACTCAAACGTGACGAACCATCACGACGGAAACTGGCAGAAAGATAATACTTGTTATCATAGTTATAATTGCCACTTGCGAAATATGACATCATGCCGGCTCCCAAGGTTGAACTTGCAGCTTGGTCCGGTTGTCCGTTGGCCAATTCGGGATAGTGGCTTGAATAACGTTTGGCAACAGTTACAATCTGCAGCAGGTCTCTGTTTTCAACTTCGAAACCGGCCATCAAGTTCAGATTGTGCATATCTTTAAAAGTATCCGTGTAGTTTAATGTAGAAGAGCTGGTAGCTACGCGGCTTTCGAAGGTATAACGAGAACCCATTCCGCTGACGGAACCACCGTTAACACTGTTGCGATCCCAATATTCAAAGTGCTTGTTGTCTACATAGTCATAACCAAAGATAGAGTTAAGTGATAACTTATCACAGAATTTGATTGTTACATCTGCATTGGTCATGCTACGGAACATTTTGGTCTGAATCCACTCCAGAGCTGTATCGCTGTCTTTACCACCTAGCATCAGATGCGGGTTGGTAACTTTACCCCATGCTGCATTTTTATTATATGAACCATCTTCATTCTTTACCGGAGCAGTCGGGTCCATTGCGAATAAAATACCTATCGGAGAAGAAGTACCCATTCCTTGAGCCTGGTCTCCCTGATCGCGGAAACCATCTTGCGATGTAGCGGCTATCATTTGCTTGAGAGCTACGTTCAGCCAGTTATTTACTTTGTGATTAACGTTCAGACGACCGGAGATACGTTCGAAGTCACTACCAAGAACGATACCCTCGCTCTTATTGTAGCCAACTCCGGCATAGAACTGAGTCTTTGACGAACCGCCGTTGATAGATACCTGGTGATCTTGAGTGAAAGCAGTACGATAGATTTCTTTCTTCCAGTTCGTATTTACTTTACCGGATGGGTCATGGATAAAGTCAGCAACAGTAGCCGGTGAGTCGAGCAGAGGAATGAACATATCACCTCCGTTATCGATGTTGTTCAATGCTGCTTGTTTGCTATCTGTTATTCCGTAAGTAACCAGACAGTTGGCTAATGATTCGCGAGTGTAGTCAATCAAGTCGGCTGATCCCATCATATTGAAAGCATTTACAGCCATCTTGTTCCAGCCTACTTCACCTGAATAGCTGACATTCGTTTTTCCTTCTTTACCTTTCTTTGTGGTAATGATGATAACACCGTTTGCGGCACGTGAACCGTACAATGAAGCAGCAGCGGCATCTTTCAGAACAGTCATGCTCTCAATGTCTTCAGGATTCAGTGTACTCAATACGCTTTGAGTCTTACCGTAGTAGTTCATGTCGTCATCAGCCTTTGTTACGACACCGTCAATAACATACAACGGGCTTTTAGAAGCACTGATAGAACCGACACCGCGAATGTTGATTTCGGCCATAGATCCTGGGTCACCAGTTGCTGAGGCTGTGCGCACACCTGCCATTTTACCGGACAATGCCTTGTCAAAAGATTCTTTGGAACCGGAAACGATTTTATCTGCCTTAATGACAGCAGCTGATCCTGTGAATGAAGACTTCTTCGCAGTACCATAAGCCACAACAATAACCTCATCAAGATTTTGTGCATCTGATTTCAGTGTAACTTTCACCATTGGCTTGATTGCCACTTCTTGTGTTTGCATACCAATATACGAAATCTGCAAAGTCTTTGCAGAACTTGGTACGTTCGCCAAATTAAAATTACCATCGATGTCTGTGATTGTACCTTGAGTAGTACCTTTTACCAACACAGAGGCTCCAACAACTGGTTGCCCATCTTCTTCAGAAATCACAACGCCTGTGACTTTCTGAGTCTGAGCAGTTACTAGGCTTATGCCCACAAAAAGGCATGCCAATAACAGCATTAATTTTCTTTTCATAAATTCTCTCTTAAAGTTCAACTTTACATTAATTGTCTCTATACTCTAACAAGTTGCAAAATTATTAATAAATATGAAACTAACAATTAATTTGATAAAAAAAGGTTGTATATATAACATATTGTTATTTATAACATCGAAAATATGCTGATAAACATCTTTATTTGCTATAAATATTGTGATTTATCAAGCATGAAATGTCACTTTGTGAATGCAAAGTGTAGTAATTAACATTCTATTTGCTTGTTTTTGGATATAAAACTACCCTGCAAACGTTTCTTTTTGATTTATTATGAAGAAATGACGATAAAAAAATAGCATTTAAATTAAAGTTATGTAAATACTTAATTATTGAATTTTAATTTTTGCAGAAATTAATGCAGGTTCAACCTTAATTATAGCACAGAACTTAGTTTATTTTGTTCTTAGTATTAACTAAAAGACAATAGAATGAAGAAGATTAGTTACAGCCTTGTGTTTAACAGAAAAAAGAAGCTGAACAAAAAAGGAATGGCATTGGTACAAGTAGAAGCTTACTTAAACAGGAGAAAAATGTACTTCTCAACCAGGGTGTACCTCAAACCAGACCAGTGGGACGTAAAACGTAGAATGGTAAAGAACCATCCTAATTCAGATGCATTAAATCGAATGCTATATGATTTTATAGCTGACATTGAGCAGAAAGAACTGGGATTATGGCAACAGAGAAGATCGATATCCTTGGATTCGTTGAAAGACTCTATTGAAAAACCGGAAAATAATGGGAATTCATTTCTGACCTTTTTTAAAGAGGAAGTCAGCAACTCTTCTTTAAAAGAGAGCACCAGGCAGAATCATCTTTCCACTTTAGAATTGCTGCAAGAGTATAAAAAGGACATTGTATTCACTGATTTGACATTCGAATTTGTGTCTTCATTTGATAATTATCTGCAGTCCAAGGGGTATCATCTCAATACCATTGCCAAGCATATGAAGCATTTAAAACGATATGTGAATGTAGCTATAAATAAAGAGTATATGGATATTCAGAAGTATGCTTTCAGAAAATATAAAATCAAAAGCATAGAAGGAAGTCATACGCACTTGTCGCCGGAAGAGGTGAATCTGGAAGGGAAGTTTACGAAGTTACAAAAGTCAAAAGATGCCTTTTTATTTTGTTGTTACGCCGGTTTGCGGTACTCTGATTTTATAAATCTGACTGCCGCGAATATTGTCGAACTCCATCAGGAGACGTGGCTGATTTACAAATCTGTTAAAACAGGTATTGATGTGCGCCTTCCTTTATATTTATTATTTGAAGGTAAAGGACTGCGGGTGTTGGAGAACTACAAAGACGATTTAAACGGATTCTTCAAGCTGAAAGATAACTCTAATGTGAATAAAGACTTGAATGCATTAGCCAAGCTGGCAGAAATAGACAAACGGATATCATTCCATACAGCCCGACATACAAACGCCACCTTATTGATATATAGTGGTGCAAATATAACGACTGTACAAAAGCTGCTGGGACACAAAAGTGTGAAGACAACTCAGGTATATGCAAATATCATGGACATGACTATTGTGCATGACCTTGAGAAAGCAGCCTATTCAAAATTAGCTAATAGACCAAAAAGCTAGGCAGTGATTGTCTGGAAATGTCCTGTTTTTAAGATTGGTTTCAACAGAGTTGATTCAAAATCTAACAATATGGCAGAAATAATGCATAAATCAATGTAAGAATATGCAATTTACAAATGATTTGTCGCATATAAATGACTGTAATATACATAAAAAGTGCAATGTCAGGACTCTTTCCTTTTAAAGGAACGATCCGTTCCTTTAAAAGGAACAGATCGTTACTCACCGAGGAACATCTAATTGCTTTAAAAGGAAGAGCCAAAAGTAGTTTTAATTTCTAATTCTGTTCTAACTGATAGACTTTCCTGTCACAGGGAAATATATCATATCGAAACTAAATATTTCTTTTATATTCAAAGGTGCAAGCTGATATAAGTAATCATATAGCACAAGGAAACAAAAAACGGACAGATGTATTTCATCCGTAGATCTGCTGTTTTAAAATCCTGCCGATTTTTGTCATTCTCCCAAGCAGGTTCTGCATATTTTGAATTATACCATAACTAAATATGCTTTTCTTCAGATTTGATCTTTTTCTACTATCACGCCCCAAAAGTAATCATTCATTATGATTGGTGGTGAGAAATATTCGGGAAATATAAAAATAGTATCCAATAATAATACCTCATATAAATAAAATAAAGACATAACTTTCTTATAATGAATGAACTAAATGATTGAAATGGATAGAAACAGGGTATCATTCGTTAAAGAAAAGGGTAGTTATAATGCTGATAAATAATTGATTATCACGTTTATATATGGATACAATAACATATATGACGATTAGGTTTATATTTCTCATTATTATAATAATCAACACTTTATATAAAGAATTAGTTCTGCAAAGACTTTGCAAATTTCGTACATCGGTATGCAAACTCAAGAAGTAGCGATTAAGCCTAATTTAAAGGTAGTACTTAGGTCGGATGCTCAACAGATCGATGAAGTTGTTGTTACAGCAATGGGTATTAAAAGATCTGAAAAAGCATTAGGTTATGCTGCAACTTCAGTGGGTGGAGAAAAAATTGCGGAAAGCCGTACATCTGATGTGATGTCAAGCTTGGCAGGTAAAATTGCAGGTGTACAGATTTCCAGCACTTCATCTGACCCCGGAGCCTCTAATTCGGTCATTATCCGTGGAGTTAGCTCACTCTCCGGTACCAACCAACCACTATATGTCGTGGATGGAGTACCTTTGAATAACTCTACCGTATACTCTACAGATGGCTTGAATAGCGGATATGATTTTGGAAACGGTGCCAACGCTATCAATCCGGATGATGTGGCAAACATGACTATTTTGAAAGGTGCTGCGGCCACTGCTTTGTATGGTAGCCGTGCTGCCAACGGTGTAGTCATGATTACTACCAAAAGCGGCCGGAAAGAAAAAGGAGTTGGAATCGAGTATAACGGTGGAGTTCAGTGGTCAACTGTTCTGCGTCTGCCGGAATTTCAAAATGAATTTGGTATGGGATGGAACGGCAACCATACAGAATTGGAGAACGGTTCCTGGGGACCTCGTTTCGATGGTTCCATGCAGTTGTGGGGTAATGTGTACAACAACTCTCAGAAACTGAAACCTTATGTGGCAATGCCTGATAACATCAAAGACTTTTTTGATGCGGGATTCAGATATAGCAACAGCCTTTCATTCAATGGAGCTACAGATAAAAGTGATTATTATGTATCATTCTCTCAGATCAGCGATGATGGTATGATCCCGACAGATGCTGACAGCTACGATAAATATACTTTTTCTGCACGCGGCAGCCATAAGGCAGGAGCGTTGACATTCTCTTCTTCACTGAATTACGCTTATCAAAAGAATAACTTTGCTACTACGGGACAAGGTTTGTCTATGCTAAACTCTTTATATCAGACACCAAGAGATATCAGCATAATAGGACTGGAAGACCAGAATGATCCGTTCAACACTCCGGGATATTATTATACCCCCTACGGAGTTATGAACCCTTATTATATTTTGAATAACTATTTGAATGAATATGAATCTGAAAGATTCTACGGAAAATTTCAATTGGATTATGAATTCCTGAAATACTTCAAGTTTACGTATCGTATGGGCTTGGATACTACAACAGGACAAAGTGACAAAGGAAAACCGAATCTGTACGCTCTTTATTATGAAGGTACTCCTAATGGAGAAGGTCAGGGCTCCAGCAGTCCTTTCTCTGGTGAAACCGGACAATATTCTGAGCAGATAACCCGTCGTCGCGAGATAAACCAGGATATTATGGTTAATTTCAATATGCCGGTTAACGATTTTAATATCAATGCACTGGTCGGTTTCAATGGCAATGAACGTAAAGTCTCTTATCAATATTCAGAAGTTAATGATTTAACGATTCCTACATGGTTTAATCTGAAGAACTCCGGCAAAACTCCTATAGTAGAACAGCACATGGAACTCAGACGTCTGATGGGTGTTTTCGGACAGTTTGAAGGTTCATGGAAGAATATGCTCTATTTAACGGTTACTGCCCGTAATGACTGGTCTTCTACTCTTCCGAAAGAAAATCGCAGTTTCTTCTATCCTGGTATTACCGGTAGTTTTATTTTCAGCGAATTATTGAATGACAATCTGCAAGATGTGATAACTTTTGGTAAGATACGCGCCAGCTGGGGTAAAACAGGTAACGATGCTGATGTGTATATGGTTAATCCTGTGTATGCCCAATCTTCCAATAGAATACCTTTCGGTTCTCTGACTTTCCCTCTAGGAGGTGTCAACGCTTACTCTGCAGGAAATGTACTCGGAAGTAATACATTAAGTCCGGAAATGACCACAGAATCTGAAGTCGGTTTAAATATGGCTTTTTTCAAAAACCGCCTCTCTTTTGACGTATCTTATTATAATAGGAATACCGATAAGCAGATTTTCTCTTTGGCTATGGACCCTGCTTCAGGCTATACAGCACAGAATATGAACCTGGGTAAAATTCGTAACCGTGGTATAGAACTCCTGATCAGCGGCACTCCGATAAGAACAAAAGATTTCAGTTGGGAACTGACATGGAACTTCACAAAGAACTGGAGTAAGGTGATCAGTTTACCGGAAGAATTGGGTGGCATTACAACGATTTATGGTCTCAATGGAGGTACCAGTATGTACGCTATAACAGGCATGCCTGTTGGTGTTTTCAAGGCTCAGGTAGCCGAACGTGATCCGCAAGGACGTATTGTAGTAAATTCATCAACAGGTCTTCCGGTTGAAGCCAGCGAATTCGGAATCTGCGGAGATATGAATAACAAATATCAAATGGGTGTTTCTACTAACTTGAAATATAAAGGTATAAGCTTAGGCATTGATTTTGATATCCGTCAGGGCGGAGTGATGTATTCACGTACTAAAGATATAAACTATTTTACCGGTAACGCGATACAGACTGCCTACAATGACCGTAATCCTTTGATTGTTCCTAACTCAGTAAATAAAATAGTGAATGGAGAAAACGTTACTTATGTAGAAAATACAACTCCTATTACAAGCTCTAACATTTATAAATACTGGGGCGACGGTGGCTCTGATATGGGAAGCTGCTTCCTGGTAGACAAATCATACGTCAAGCTTCGTTCTGTTGTATTAGGTTGGGACCTGCCCAAAAGATGGTTGGCAAAAACTCCTTTCCAGGCAGTAAAAGTGTCTGCATATGGCAATAACTTATTTGTCTGGACTCCATCCAGCAATACATTTATTGATCCCGAAATGACTTCATTTGGTAACGACCTTGAAGGTAACTATGGAGAATACACGGCTAATCCCAGCTCACGTCGTTTCGGTTTCAACTTAATGGTTAAATTTTAAACAGGAATAAAAATGAAAAAAATATTATTATATGCATCATTAGCAACAACAGCATTGTTTGCAGGTTGCGACCTGAACATCAATGACGACCCGAACTACCCGATGAATGATCAGGTGACGGCGGATTTGATATTCCCCTCTATCAGTGCTTCCATTGCTTCGGCGGTAGGCGGAGAAATTTATAATTACGCTGGCTTTTTCGCTCAGTACTATGAACAGAAACCGGAGTCGAATCAGTATAACACTCTATGTGAATATACATTTACCGAATCTTCCCAACAAATGGATTATTCTTATAGAATCCTGTTTGCAGGAGCTTTGGAAGATGCAAAGCAGGTGCTGGAAAAGACCACAAACCCTGCCGACCGATTCGCCACTACCATACTGAGAGCATATGCCTTTCAGATAATGGTAGATAATACCAGTGACTCACCTTATTCGGAAGCTCTGCAAGGTAATGCCAATGCCACACCTAAGTGGGATACGGGTGAAACAGTATATAAAGGTATATTAGGTGAGATAGATGCGGCAGAAGCTGCTTTGGATGGAAGTGGTATGGATGTGCCGGATTTGATATTCAACAAAAATATCGCTCAATGGAAAGGTTTTGCCAATGCTCTTCGCCTCCGTATGTATCTGCGTTTCATTGATGCCAACATAGATGCGGCTTCGTATACAGAGAAAGTGAAGACCTTAGTACAAAACAACGAATTCTTTACCGGTGACGTGAAATTGGATTGTTTCTTGGATGAAACAGACAAACGGAATCCATGGTATAATACGAATGCGGTCGGCTTGACCGGTAATCATTGTGCTGCCTATCCGTTAGTATCTTATTTAAGCAGCACAGGAGACCCTCGAATCGCTTATGGTATTAGTAAAACAGATGCGGATGGAAAGTATGTCGGTCAACTTCCCGGAGGAAAAACACATATGCAAAGCATTCTGGGTACTGACAACTGGAAAAACAAAAACGTAAGTGCGATTGATTACTCTATCGGAGCCACAAAACCTGTCTATTTCTTTACTCAGGCTGAATTACAATTCCTGATAGCTGAGGTATATGCTCGTTTTCACAATGATGATGCGAATGCAAAGAGTGCTTATGAAGCAGGTGTAACTGCAGACTTTGCCGTTCGTGGATTTGCAGGTCAAGAGAATACCATTTTGGAAGGAGCGTGTGCATGGTCTGCTGCTTCTACACAGGCAGACAAGTTAAACTTGATTTATATGCAGAAATGGGTATCTCTTTTCTATATGGATCATATGGAAGCATGGAGTGAGATTCGTCGTACGGATTGTCCGAAACTGTCTTCTTATTCAGCAGCACAGATACAGGCTAATGAGTCAGTATACACTCCGGGAGAGTTAGTTGCCCCATGGACTAATGGTCTGGAAGCGGGTGGACTGATGAAACGTATGACTTATCCATTAAGCGCACGTCAGCAAAATGTGAATACTCCTGCAGGGGTACCGGGAAGTACTCCGGTTTGGTGGGATATCAAATAGTAACCAATAACTTAGTAAGTTTTACGTATGAAAAATATAATATACAGCATATTAGTATGTTTGCCGTTTGTCTTTGGAGCTTGCGACAAATCAACAGATGACACTTCTAAAGTCACCTATTTTGTAACGTTGGAAAGAGAAGGTGATGAAAAGATCGTTCTGGAAAAAGGACAGCCTTATGTGGAACCGGGATATTATGCGGAAATGAACGGAGAAGATATTACTGAATCTGTTCAGATAAAAGGAAGTGTTGATGTCAACACTCCGGGAATCTACAATTTAGTATATGCGGCATACAATGAGGATGGTTTTGCCAAAACATTTACACGAACAGTATATGTGGCAGATAATACTGCTTCTCCTTTGAAATCCGGAATTTATACCGTAGCCGAAGGAAGCAAACGTACCGCCCCTTCTGTGGTAGCTTTCAGTGGATATGAGATTGTGATTTTGCAGATGGAACCGGGGATTTTTTATATCAGCGATTTCTTAGGAGGCTGGTATGACCAGCGTACCGGCTATGGCCCGGATTATGCAATGGTTGGCAAATTCGAATTGAATGATGATAATACCATTACTCCTCTGGAAAGTTATGTTGCAGGTTGGGGAGATTCCATGGATCAAATGACTAATACATTATTGGACCCTGCAACTGGGACTCTGAAATGGACTGTTGCTTATGCCGGTCAGCTATCTTTTGACATTATAGTAAAACAATAAAAATACGATTATGAAGAAATATATGATATTACTTTTAGCTTCACTGGCTTTTACATTCGTGGCATGCGACAACGATACAGAACCAGGTGGTACTGCTGTTGAAAAAATGGCAGGAGACTGGTGGGTGACAGTGAATGCATTTATTGACGGGAAAGAAGTAGAAGATCCTTTCGGAGCAGGACATCTGCAAATGAGTACTTACAATACAGCCAGCAACAGTGAAACTGAAATGTGGCTGGATGATTTAGGAAACTTCTGGGAATATAAACTGAAAGTAAACGTGAATTATGCAGCGAGGACTTTCTCGACAACAGGCTTTGTGGATAATGTAACATATGAATCCAAAGTGAAAATAACTGATGGCAAGGTACTGGAAAAAGCTGCCACAACTCCTAGTGGTATGCCTGCTGACAGTATCGTATATATGGTACAATTCGACGACGATGAAGATGGATTAACTTATAAAGTTTCAGGCTTCCGTCGAACAGGTTTCCCTGCTGACGATTTTTAACAGAAGAGTTTAAATATAGAGAGGGCTGTTCCAATGATCGGAGCAGCCTTTTTGCAATCTAACCTCAACTAAGACAGATCAATATATAAGCAGTCTCCAATATTTACAATATTTCCTTGCCTTTAAAAGAAAAATGAATG
>OOBR01001258.1_pt1 | contig 15857 bp, 14 predicted proteins | sample 1671281 | NCBI WGS metagenome assembly OOBR01 (sample SAMN06348140, study PRJEB24527) | human gut metagenome | biome: human gut; feature: ankylosing spondylitis patient; material: feces | host: Homo sapiens | place: China | collected 2015-10
GCAACGGCGGCTACACCCGCATCATCAAGATCGGCGCTCGCCGCGGCGACGCTGCCGAGATGGCAGTTCTGGAGCTCGTCTGATCCTGCTCTGACTGTATAAACGGTTGACAAAAGCCCTTTCCCAGCAATGGGGGAGGGCTTTTTTGTGTCCCCGGAAGAGTGGCTGCCGCAGAGACTTTTTCGCAACAACGCCACTTGGCAGAGTGGGGCTGGCGTGGTATACTGACAATAGCGTATTTTTGGCTGCGGCTGGCGGCTGCATTTTCCACGAAGGGAGGAGATCCGGTTGAAAACATTCCGCCATTTCCGGCATGCACTGGCGCTGTTGTTGGTCAGTGTTCTGCTGGCGGGCTGCAATGCTCTGCCCGGAGAGAACCTGCAGGTGGAAGAGCTGCTGCGTGCCCCGCGTCTGTCCGGTGACTATGGCGCGGTGCAGACGGCCCTGAACGACTGGCTGGGCGAGAGTGCGCAGCTCAAGTACCCCATGCAGGGCGAGCTGCTGTCACCTTTTCTTTTGCAGGACCTGGACGGCGACGGCCAGCAGGATGCAGCCGTGCTGTACACCACGGCCCAGAGCACGAACGTGTGCATCGCCATTCTGCAGCGGGATGACACCGGAGCGTGGCAGGTGCGCCAGAGCGTGGAGGGTCTGGCCGATACGGTGGAGAACGTGCGGCTGGCCCAGCTCCGCGCAGGGGATGACTGCCAGCTGGTGGTGGGCTATGTGGCCGCACAGGGCGACCACTATCTGGCCGTGTATGCCTACAACGACGGGCAGCTCTCCACCATTTTGGAGCAGTCCTACGAGCAATATCTGGTGGAGGATATCACCGGCGGCGGCAGTCAGGATCTGATCCTGATGTCCACCCAGGAGGACGGCGGCGTGCAGATCGAACTGCTTACCGTGGACAAGGAAGGCGGGTTCCGGCAGGCTGCCGTCACGGGCCTTTCGGCCGACCGCTTTTCCGGCTGTGCATCGGTGGCGGCCGGTCTTGGCTCCGACCGGCGCAATTATCTGGTGCTGGACGGCTGGACGGGCATTTCCGGCAACAATCTGGCCAGTGTGCTGCTCCGTTTCGATGAGAGCACCCAGCAGATGGTGCAGGCGTCCCAGATCAGTGCCGATGAGCTGTATGAGGCATCTCTGCGCAATGTGTCCACACTGGTGAGCTGCGATCTGGACGGAGACGGCATCGTGGAGATCCCCACCCAGCCCGACGAGGCGGGCCTGGTGAACCTGAGCCAGAGCCGCCGCATGGACTTTATCGTCTGGATGGACTACACCAGCCGCAGGCCGGAAAAGAGCTTTGGCCTGCTGGATGAGGAAACGAACTGCTACATCGAGCTGCCCACCGAGTGGGAGGGCAACCTCAAACTTACCGACAGCGAACAATACGACGGCGCGGTGGAGCTGCGCACCGTGGACGAGGACCAGCCGGTCATGACGGTACGGCTGGCCCAGACTGCGGCCAGCTCTACCGGGTGGACCAAACTGGGCATTGTGGCGTCGCGCCAGATGCAGGCCCGGCTGGCCCCGGATGTGGAGATCCAGGATGCGGATTACAGCCTGTCAAACGCGTTGTATCTGCTGAATTGAAAACGGAGGAAAGACCATGGTACGAGTGCTTGTGGTGGAAGATGAAGCCAATATCCGTGAGATGATCGCACTGAACCTGCGGCTTACCGGGATGGAAGCCGTGGAGGCCGAGAGCGCCGAGGCCGCCCTGCCGCTGCTGGCCAAGAAGCCCGGCTGCGATGCGGCCATTCTGGATGTGATGCTGCCGGGCATGAACGGTTTTTCGCTCTGCGAAACGATCCGCCGCACCGACCAGAAGATCGGCATCATCATCCTCAGCGCCAAGGGGCAGGAGCAGGACAAGATCCGGGGCCTGTCCATCGGTGCCGACGATTACATGACCAAACCCTTTAGTGTGAGCGAGCTGCTGGCCCGTGTGGAGGCGCTCTGCCGCCGGGTGCACCGGGCCGAGAGTGAGGAAGAGCGGGACCCCGCCAAGGAGCTGGGCACCCTGACCAGCGGGGACTTTGTGCTGGACGAGAACCGCCGTGTGCTGCTGAAAGCCGGTCAGCCCATCGAGTTGACCCAGGTGGAATTCCAGATCATGGAGCTGTTCTTCCGCAACCCGGGCATCGCGCTGGTGCGTGAAAAGATCCTGAAGGGCGTATGGGGCGAGAACTACTTCGGCGACGTGAAGATCGTGGACGTGAACATCCGCCGCCTGCGCATGAAAGTGGAGGACGAGCCCAGCCACCCCACCCACATCATGACGGTCTGGGGTTACGGCTACCGCTGGGAAGAGTGACGGCTTTGGCAAACGCCAATATAAATGGAAAGGAGGAAAAGCAAAATGCGAAGCGGGATCACGCGGCGCTGGCTGCGGGGCAATCTGCTCATTACGGTGCTTCTGGTGCTGCTGGCCGAGGCGATGTTTCTGTACAGCTACACCCGCAGCTACTACAACAGCGTGCAGCAGACCATGTACCGGCGCTTTTCCTCGGTGACCGGTCAGCTGAAGGTCTACACTGCCGACACGGTCTACAGTGCGGCGGCCAACCGCAGCATGGCGCTGCGGCGTATGGTGGAACAGTATTCCGATAAGGACAAGTATGAATTCATGCTGCTGGACAGCTATGGCGGGGTCATTGCATCCTCCAGCGGCAGCGATGCCGACGGCATCGTAAATAACCTGGACTTTGTGCAGGCGCAGGACGCCGCCGACGGGCTGGGCATGGCGGTGTACCGCACCGAGTCCGGCGAGGTGGTTATGGCGGCGTGCTATCTGGTGCCCTATGCCGCCGAGGATGTGGCCGCCCTGCGGCTGGTCACCAGCCTGACCCTGATCGAACGGCAGATCCAGAACGCCTTTTTTGCCAGTCTCGTGGTGGTGGCGGCCATCCTGATCTTTTCCATAATGTCGGGCCTGTATTTTGTGCGCAGCATCGTGGTGCCGCTGGGGCAGGTGGAGCGCATTGCCGCCGACATCGCCCGCGGCGAGTTCGACGTGCGCCTGCCGGTGAGCGGAGATGCCCGCGATGAGGTGGACCGTCTGCGCGGCACCATCAACCGGATGGCGGAAGGGCTGGAAGAGACCGAGAAGATGAAGAACGAGTTCATCAGTTCGGTCTCCCACGAGCTGCGCACGCCGCTTACTTCCATCCGGGGCTGGGTGGAGACCCTGCGCACGCTGGACGATCCCACGGATGAGAACTACCGCAAGGGGCTGGAGATCATCAACAACGAGACGGGCCGTCTGTACAACATGGTGGAGGAGCTGCTGGACTTCAGCCGCCTGCAGAACGGCCGCCTGCGCATGGAGTGCCGCCCGTTGGATCTGGTGGCAGAGCTCACCGACGCGGTGCTGTTCTGCGAGGCACGCATCCAGCGCGAAGGACTGATCCTGAGCTACACCGAGCCGGAAGAGATGATCCCGGTGTATGCCGACCCCGACCGCCTGCGGCAGGTGTTCATCAACATTCTGGACAACGCCATCAAATATTCTGCCCCCGGCGGCCGCATCACGGTCAAGCTGTGGGCAGGGGAATACAAGGCCTTTGTGGAGATCCTGGATCAGGGCCGGGGCATCCCGCCGGAAGATCTGGAAAACGTCAAGACCAAGTTCTACAAGGGCAGCAACGCCGTGCGCGGCAGCGGCATCGGTCTGGCGCTGGTGGATTCCATCATGACCGCGCTGGACGGCACCATGGACATCCAGAGCACGCTGGGCCGGGGTACGGTGGTCACCCTGGGCCTGCCGCTTTATCATAAGGCGTAAATGAGATTTTGTCACATTTCGGTGTTACAATAGAGGGAAAGTAAAAACCGTAAGGAGAACCCAATGAATCAACCCAACAAGGAACGTTTCAAGACCAGTGTAGGCGGGCAGGCCCTGATGGAAGGCATCATGATGCGCGGCCCCAAGCTCATCTGCTGCGCCGTGCGCAAGCCGGACGGCACCATCGAGACCAAGACCGAGCCTACGCCTACCCATGGCATCTGGACAAAGATCCCGCTGGTGCGGGGAGCGATTTCCATGATCGAAAGCCTGATCATGGGTTACCGCTATATGATGTACTCCGCCCAGGTCAGCATGGGCGATGACTACGACCCCGAAGAGGAAGAGACCGCTTTTGAAAAGTGGGTAGGGGAGCATCTGGGCAAAAAGGCCGAGGACGCTCTGCTGGCCTGCGCAGCCGTTCTGGGCGGGCTGCTGGCCATTCTGCTGTTCACTGTGCTGCCCACCCTTATCGTGGGCGGCGTGAACCATTTTGTCACGCTGGGCCGCTGGGCCAAGGTGGTGCTGGAAGCGGTGCTCAAGGTGGGCATCTTCCTGACCTATATGGTGGGCATCTCCAAAATGAAGGAGATCCACCGGGTGTTCGAGTACCACGGGGCCGAGCACAAGACCATTGCCTGCTACGAGGCAGGCGACCCCCTCACGGTGGAGAATGTGCGCAAGTACACCCGCTTCCACCCGCGCTGCGGCACCAGCTTCCTGATCCTGGTGGTCATCGTGAGCGTATTCCTGTACAGCGTGCTGCCCTGGGGCAGCATCGGCCTGCGGGTGCTCTTCAAGCTGCTGCTGCTGCCGCTGGTCATGGGCATCAGCTATGAGCTGCTCAAGTGGTGCGGCCGGTCGGATAACCTTGCCACCCGCATCATTCGTCAGCCCGGCATCTGGGTGCAGCACCTCACAGTGTTTGAGCCGGATGACAGCATGATCGAGGTGGCCATTGCGGCCGTGACCCCGGTGCTGCCGGAAAACCCGGAGGAAGGCAAATGGTAACGGCAGGTATGACCCCGCGGGACGCGGTGCGGCAGTTGGAAGCCCGTCTGACGGCGGCCGGATGCCCGGATGCGGATTACGACGCCGCAGAACTTTTCCGGCTGGTGACCGGGCGGGATGTCCGGCTGGCGGACGCGCCTCTGCCCGAAGCGCAGGCTGTCCGGCTGGAGTCCCTCTGCCTGCGCCGGGAGACGCGGGAGCCGCTGCAGTACCTGTGCGGTCGCTGGAGCTTTCTGGACTTTGAACTGATCGTGGGGCCGGGGGTGCTCTGCCCCCGTGCCGATACCGAGGTGGTGGCCGAGGCCGCCGCGCAGACCCTTGCGGGCGTAAAAGCGCCCCGTGTGCTGGACCTGTGTGCCGGCACCGGCTGTCTGGGGTTGGGGGTCAAGCGCTTCTGCCCGGACGCGCAGGTCACCTGCGTGGAAAAAAGCCCGGAAGCCTTCCGCTATCTGGAACAGAATGTGCGCACTGCCCTGCCCGGCGCAGCCCCGGCGGTGCAGGCCGTGCAGGGGGACCTGTTCACCTACTGGCAAAGCCTGCCGGAAGGGCAGCTGGACCTGATCGTGTCCAACCCGCCGTATCTGACGGCGGAGGAAATGCAGCATTTGCAGCCGGAGGTGGCGCAGGAACCGGCCATGGCACTGGAAGCGGGCGATGACGGCCTTGTGTTCTACCGGGCCCTTGCGCAGCACTACCGTGACGCGCTGCGCCCCGGTGGTGCACTGGTGCTGGAGATCGGCTGGCAGCAGCGGCAGGCCGTCATGGAGCTGCTGGCCGGGAATGGCTGGGCAGACATCGAATGCCGCAGGGATTACGGCGGCAACGACCGCTGCATCATTGCCCACCGGCCAAAATAATTGAAAAATAGAAACAACTTCTTGTTGTAAATTCTGGAATTTGTGTTATACTAAAAGAGAAAGTACAACACAGCCCGTTTTTGCGGGCAATGAGGATAAAGGAGCAGCACGCTATGGCAAAAAATCAGAACAACAACGTTGCCCCGGCCACCAAAAAAACCGGCGCGGAAGCCAAAAAGGATGCGCTGGCCACGGCCCTGGCCCAGATCGAAAAGCAGTTCGGCAAGGGTGCCGTGATGAAGCTGGGCGACAATACCGCCATGCAGGTGGATGCCATTTCCACCGGCAGCCTGGGGCTGGACATGGCACTGGGTGTGGGCGGTGTGCCCCGCGGCCGCATCATTGAGGTGTATGGCCCGGAATCCAGTGGTAAGACCACGCTGGCTTTGCACATTCTGGCCGAAGCCCAGAAGAAGGGCGGCGACGTAGCGTTCATCGACGTGGAGCACGCGCTGGACCCGGTGTATGCCGAGGCACTGGGCGTGGACATCAACAACCTGCTGGTCAGCCAGCCGGACACCGGTGAGCAGGCCATGGAGATCTGCGAAGCGCTGGTGCGCTCCGGTGCCATCGACGCCATCGTGGTGGACTCGGTGGCAGCCATGGTGCCCCGTGCCGAGATCGAGGGCGAGATGGGCGACAGCCATGTGGGCCTGCAGGCCCGTCTGATGAGCCAGGCCATGCGCAAGCTCACCAGCGTCATCGGCAAGACCAACACCGTGTGCGTGTTCATCAACCAGCTGCGTGAGAAAGTGGGTGTCGTGTACGGCAACCCGGAGGTGACCACCGGCGGCCGTGCCCTGAAGTATTATTCTTCGGTGCGCATCGACATCCGCCGCGTGGAGGGCCTGAAGGATTCTTCCGGGCAGTTCATTGGCAACCACACCCGCGCCAAGATCGTGAAGAACAAGGTGGCCCCGCCGTTCCGTGAGGCAGAGTTTGACATCATGTTCGGCGAGGGCATCTCCAAGGTGGGCGAGCTGCTGGACCTGGGCGTCAAGCTGGGCATCGTGCAGAAGAGCGGTGCATGGTTCAATTACGGCGACATGCGCCTGGGGCAGGGCCGTGACAACTCCAAGCAGTTCCTGAAGGACAACCCGGAGATCGCCAACGACATCGAGGGCCAGATCCGCGCCAATGCGGACAAGCTCTATGCTTCCCGCCGCTCGTCCGGCCGTACTGCTGCCGCCGACAAGGCCGAGGAAGCTGCCGCACCTGCCGAGGGCACCAAGGAGCCGGTGGTCAAGGCTCCGGCCCGCAGCAGCGAGAGCGAGCTGGACATCATGGTGGAGGACTAAATGTCCTTTTACCGTAAGAGTTACCGCCCGCGCCGGGGCGGGGAAGAACCGCAAAAATGTGCTGACCCGGCCAAGGCCCGCGCCCGTGCGCTGGATGCCCTTTCGGCCCGGGAGATGACCAGCACCCAGCTGTATGAGCGGCTGTGCGCCCGCTTCACCGAGCAGGCGGCGGCCGCCGCCGTGGCCGAGATGGTGGAGCTGGATTACGTCAACGACGACTGCTACGCGGAGACACGCGCCCACGGCCTGCTGATGGCCCGCAAGAGCCGCCGGGCTGCGGCCCAGAACCTGCGCCAGAAGGGCCTGAACAGCCAGCAGATCGAACAGGCACTGGAAACCGTATACGCCCCGGATGAAAACGGCGAGAGCCCGGAGCTGGAAGCTGCCGCCGCGCTGGTGGCCAGCCGCTACCGCAAGAAGCTGGCCGACGGCCGCCGCGACCTTGTGGTGGCAGCATTGCAGCGCCGGGGGTTTGCCTATGCGGTCATCAAAGAGGCCATCCGGCGGACGGAAGAAGAGTTATAGAAAGAGAGTATTATCCCCTATGAAAATTGCATGCATTTCCCTTGGCTGCCCGAAGAACCAGGTCGACCTGGACGTGATGGTGCACATCCTGCTGTCGGCCGGTCATGAGACGGTGGCCGACCTGGCGGAGGCCGATGTCATTCTGGTGAACACCTGCGGCTTCATCGAGAGCGCCAAGGCCGAAGCCATCGAGAACATTCTGGAAGCCTGCTCCTACAAGCAGCAGAACCCGGATCTGAAGGTCATCGTGACCGGCTGCCTGGCCGAGCGCTACCGCAGCCAGATCGAGGAAGAGATCCCCGAGGTGGATGCCGTGGTGGGCTGCGCCTCCAACAAGGCCATTGACACCATCGTGGAGCGGCTGTTCCACGGCGAGGACCATCTGGAGAGCTACGGTGCCAAGAAGGACTTCCCGCTGGGCGGCAAGCGCGTCATCGGCACGCCCGCCCACTATGCGTACTTAAAGATCGCCGAGGGCTGCAACAACCGCTGCCACTACTGCGCCATCCCCGGCATCCGCGGCCCGCTGCGCAGCCGCGATATGGCCGACTGCGTGGCCGAGGCCCGCTGGCTGGCCGGTGAGGGCGTGAAGGAGCTGATCGTGGTGGCGCAGGACCCCACCGCCTACGGCGAGGACTGGGGCAAGCCCGGTAGCATCTGTGAGCTGCTGGACAAGCTGAACAAGGTGCCGGGGCTGGAATGGATCCGCATCATGTACGCCTACCCGGAGCGCATCACCGACGAGTTCATTGCCGCCATGAAGCGCAACGAGAAGGTGGTGCCCTACCTCGATCTGCCCATCCAGCACTGCAACGACACCATCCTCAAGAACATGAACCGCCGCTCCACCCGCGCCGAGCTGCTGGAGGTCATCGGCAAGCTGCGCCGCGAGATCCCCGGCATCACCCTGCGCACCACCCTGATCGCAGGCTTCCCCGGCGAGACGGAGGAGCAGTTCGAGGACCTGTGCAACTTCGTCAAGGAAGTGCAGTTCGACCGTCTGGGCTGCTTTGCCTACTCGGCCGAGGAAAATACCGTGGCAGCACGGATGGACGGACAGATCGAGCAGGAGGTCAAGGACAAGCGCGCCGAGCTGGTGATGCAGATCCAGACCGGCATCATGGCCCAGAAGCAGGCCGAAAAGGTGGGCCAGACCGTGCGCGTGCTCTGCGACGGCATTGACGAAGAGAGCGGCCTGTATCTGTGCCGCACCACCGGCGATGCCCCGGAGGTGGACGGCAACGTGTGCGTGTCCAGCGAAGAGCCGCTGTACCCCGGCCAGTTCTATGATGTGCTGGTGGACGACAGCGACCTTTACGATCTGTATGGTACAGTCGTAAAATAACGAATTGGAGGATGAAACCTATGAATCTGCCCAATAAACTTACCCTGACCCGCATTGTGCTGGTGCCGGTGTTCATGATCTTTGTGTCCCTCACCAGTCTGGACGCGGTGGCCAACGGCACCTTCCAGCCGCTGTATTACCTGCTGGCCGGCATTGTTTTTGCAGCGGCCAGCTTCACCGACTTTCTGGACGGTCATCTGGCCCGCAAGTGGAACATGGTCACCGACTTTGGCAAGTTTGCCGACCCGCTGGCCGACAAGCTGCTGACCACTGTGGCCTTCATCTACATGATGCGGGACGGTGTGTGCAGCCCCGTGGTGCTGTGCATCATCCTGGCCCGTGAGTTCGCGGTTTCCGGCCTGCGCATGGTGGCGGCCGGTGCCAAGGACGGCAAGGTGATCGCTGCCAACATGTGGGGCAAGGTCAAGACCGTGCTGCAGATGCTGAGCATCATCTTCTACTTCTTCGGCACGGCACTGTGCTGGAACGGCACGCTGGAAAGCATCACGGTGGTGGTGCTGGTGTCCATCCTGCTGTGCTGGCTGGTGGCCATCGTCACGGCTGTGTCCGGCATCAAGTACCTGTGGGACAACCGCAGCTTCATCAACACTGCAAAATAAAAATGTGGAAAACCCTCTCCCGCCCCCGGCAAAGGCCGGAAGGGGGAGGGCTTTTTTTGTTTACCGAGAGGAAATTTTTATGAGAAAATTCCTGGATACCTGCCGCAGGCTGCTGTCCATCGCCCTGAACCTTTTTGTGCTGTGTGCAGAGCCCGTTGCCCTGCCCCTGAGCTGGGAGATGGGCCAGGCCCAGATCTTTACCTACTACACCGAGGACTCCAACATCTTTGCCGCCGCAGTGTGCACCCTGGTGGCGTTGTGGCAGCTGCGGTGCATCTTTACCGGGGGAGAGCTGCCGGTCTGGCTCAAAAAGCTGAAATTCATGGCCACCAGCTGCCTGCTGCTGACCTTTATGACGGTGGTGCTGGTGCTGGCCCCCATGAACGGCGAGGGCGGGCTGTACCTGCTGCTGTGGACCAGCAGTACGCGGTACCACCACCTGCTGAACCCCCTGGCGGCCCTGTTCTCCTACCTGCTGCTGGAGCGGGAACCCCACCTGCCGCGCAGCGATGTGCGCTGGGCGCTGCTGCCCACGCTGGCATATGCGGCGGTCATCCTGCCGCTGAACATCCTGCGGGTCATCGTGGGGCCGTACCCCTTCTTTGAGGTGTACCACCAGCCGGTGTATGTTTCCGTCCTGTGGGCCGTGGGCCTGCTGGGGGTGAACTACCTGTATGCCTGGCTGCTGTGGCGTTTGGGCGGCGGCAGGCCCCGCAGCGCACGCTGACCGCAAAAAAGCAGCTGTACCGCTTGGTACAGCTGCTTTTTTCAGGTACAGGAGTTGCGGGATCAGGCATTGATCTCCGGGAAGCCCTCCAGCTTGGAGGTGCAGTGCGGGCAGCGCACAGCCTTGATGGGGATCTCGGTCTGGCAGTAGGGGCACACCTTGGTGGTGGGCTCTGCCGGTGCGGCGGGAGCTGCCGGCTTCTTGTGCAGGCCGTTGATGAACTTGATCACCACAAACAGCACAAAGGCCACGATGAGGAAGTTGATGACCGAGTTGACGAATTCGCCGATCTTGATGCTGGAACCGCCCAGGCTGATCACGACATCCGAGAAATCTGCCTTGAAGAACAGGCCGATCAGCGGGTTGATGACGTCATCCACCAGAGCCGTGACGATGGCCGTGAACGCACCGCCGATGACCACGCCGACTGCCATATCCAGCACATTGCCGCGCATGGCAAAGGCCTTGAATTCCTCAAAGAATTTCTTGATCCCCTTGATCTCTTTTTCTGGCATAAAACAACCGCTCCTTTTCAAATTCTCCCTGTGTGCGGGAAATTTTCTTTGCCTTTATCATACTGGATTTGCGGGCATTTTGCAAGGGCTGGGGGGCAGTTTTGGCAGGGTGTAAAAAAAGCGGGGCCTGCCAGCGCAGGCCCCGCTTGATGCATGAGGGAAAAATCAGAACTTGAACAGGTTCACAATGCGCTGCCACAGGCGGGTGAACACATTGCCTTCCTTCACAGTCTCGGTCTCGGCGGCGGTGGTGTCCGCAGCGGCCACGGTCTCAGCGGTCTTGTACACAAACTTCACACTGCCGTCGGCACCGTCCGGTGCACCGGCAAAGCTGTTGTAGCCTTCCAGACGGTCGGCCATGGCATCCAGCACGGTCTTGAGGTCGTGCAGCTGGTCAGCGTCCAGAGCGCCGGTCAGCTTGGAGATGCCCTCATCGTTGAACTGGTTCAGGCCGTCGTTCAGCTGCACGGTGCCGTCACTCAGCTGGCCTGCGCCGTTGTTCAGGGTGTTCACGCCATCGTACAGGGTCTGGGTGCCGGCGGCCAGCTGGGCGCTGCCGTCCTTGGCAGAGTGGGCACCGTCCGCAGCAGACTGCACACCGGCGGTGTACTGGTTCACACTGGAGACGAACACCTGGATCTGGGACAGGCTGGTCTTGAGGGCGGCGATATCGGCCATATCCTGGCTGTTCTTCACCTGATACACCAGTTCTTCGTGGGCGGTGTTCTTGGCGTCCTCGCTGGTCAGCAGCTGGACCAGACCGGTGATCATGGAGGGGTCATAGCTCTGCATCCGTTTCAGAGCAGCTTCCAGGTCGTGGTTGGTCTTGGTGGCAGCCAGGTACAGGGCCAGATCCAGCTCGCTGTCCTTGAAACTGGGCTCCTGCTCCCACACGGTGCGCACGATCTTACGGCGGCCGGCGGCCAGGGTCTTGTCGTTCATGGTCAGGATGTTGTCGATGACGGAGGCGTAGTCGCTCCAGGTCATGTCGTTGTCGATCAGGCCGCCCTCTTTCAGGGTCTTGTTGGCGGAAGCCAGCACGCCGTCAGCCACCTGCTGTGCAGCGGAATTCAGAGCGGCATTGTTGGAGGTCAGGGTGTCCAGACCGTCGGTCAGCTGGCCCAGACCATTGTCCAGAGCGGCTGCACCGCTGTTCAGGGTGTTGGCACCGTCCAGCAGGGCCAGCACACCGTCGGCCAGCTGGGCCGTGCCGTCCACCAGCTGGGAAGCGCCGTCCATCAGCTGGCTCATGGCGTCGTTCAGCTGGGTCATACCGTCGGTCAGTTCATTGATGCTGCTCAGGTCGAACACATTGTCGGTGCCCAGAGCCTCGGTGCTGGTGGCGCAGGCCACCATGATCTGCGGGCAGGTCAGCTCGGTCACATCGGCTTCCACGGTCACGGTGTCCTGCAGGTAATCCTCGATGCTGTTCACTTCATCGGGCAGCAGGCCGGACAGGGAGTCCTTGACGCCGGGCAGGGTGACAAAGGCGGCTACGTTGCTCTTGGCGGCGCTCTCCACCACGCCGTGCTCTGCGGTCACGTTGGAGGCATCGCTGCCTAGGATCACGCCCACGGCGGTGATCAGCGGAGTGACGATGCTGCGGGTCTGGCCGTTCACCTCCACGGTGCCGGTCTCGTTGTTCTTCAGGCTCACGGTCACGGTCAGGTGGCCGCTCTTGCCGATCAGGTCCTCCAGGGCGGCTTCCTGGCCGTTCAGGGCGTAGGTGACCTTCACATCCATGGGCAGGGTCTTGTCGGTGCTGCCCTTGTAGTACACGTCGGTGTCATCGGTGTTCCACACCAGCTCGTCGCCGTTCTGGGTGAACTCGGCGCTGCTCTCGGTGTTCTGGATGTCGGTCAGGGTGGACTTGTCGGTCACGGAGGACAGGCCGCCTGCGTTGTACAGGTGCTCGCTGACGGTGGTGCTCTTGAGGGAGCCGTCGCCGTTCATCACAGCGTACACGGTCTCATCTTTGGAAAAGCTGCTGCTGCCGGCGGCAAAAGCAGGCACAGCGCAGCTGGCGGCGAGGGTCAGGGCCAGCGCCGCACTGGCGATACGAAGCGATTTTTTCATGGCAGATTACTCCTTTTCAGATTTCTTGGCGTTGGCGGATTCCGGCACCATCCACTTGAGGGTGGTGTGGCGGATGATCCAGTCGCACAGCATCAGGGCGGCGGGCAGAACGACCAGAATGACGATCATACTGATCAGAGCGCCGCGGGAGATCAGCAGGCAGATGCTCTTCAGCAGCTCCATCTTACTGATGGCGGCCACGCCGACGGTGGCAGCAAAGAAGGTCAGGCCGCTGGTCAGGATGGACTGGCTGCAATGTTCCAGAGACTGCTGGGCGGCTTCCTTCGGGGTGCGGCCAAAGACGCGCTCCTCGTGGTAACGGGTGGTCATCAGGATGGAGTAGTCCACGGTAGCGCCCAGCTGGATGGTGCCGATGACGATGCTGGCAATGAACGGCAGCTCGGTGCCGGTAAAGTACGGGATGCCCATGTTGATGGCAATGGCGGCCTCGATGCTGGCAACCAGCAGCACGGGGATGGAAATGCTCTTGAAGGAGATGGCGATGATGGCCAGAACCGCCAGGATGGACCAGACGTTGACGTTTTTGAAGTCCACATCGGCGACTTCGATCAGATCCTTGGTCATGGCGCCCTCACCGGTGATGACGCCCTCCGGATCTACAGCCTTGATCAGGTCGTTCATCTCGGTCAGCTGGTTGTTGATGGCGTCGGTGCCGGTCTTGTAGGAGCTGTTGGCCAGGATCAGCTTGTAGCCGCCGGACTGCAAGATCTCCATGACGCCGTCCGGGATCAGCGAGGTGTCGAAGCCGGGGCCGGTGATGGAATCCAGGCTCATCACCTGGGTGATGCCGTCCACGTCCTTCAGGTCGTCGCACAGGTCGCTCACCTGGGTGGCGGTCAGGTCATCGTGCACCAGGATAAAGTGGCTGGTGGTCATGCCGAAGTCCTCACCCAGCTTGTTGGTGCCCACGATGCCGGTCAGGTCCTGGGGCAGAGAATCGAACAGGGTGTAGTAGACGGTGGTCTTGTTCTGCGCAATGGCAAAGGGGATGATGATCAGGATGAACACCACCACGATAGGCACTGCGTGGTTGGAGACGAAGTAGCTGAGCTTTTTCAGCTGGGGGATGACCGTGCGGTGCTTGTACTTTTCCACCCACTTATCAAAGGTAAGGATCAGGGCAGGCAGGATGACCACGGTGCAGATGACGCCCAGCGCCACGCCCTTGGCCATGACGGTGCCGATGTCGCGGCCCAGGGTCAGGCGCATGGCGCACAGCGCCAGGAAGCCGGCGATGGTGGTCAGGCTGGAAGCGGAAATGGAGGTCATGGTCTTGCAGATGGCGCTGACCATGGCTTCTTCATTATTAGAGCGCAGCTCTTTTTCCTCCTGATAGCGGTGCAGCAGGAAGATGGAGAAGTCCATGGTGACGCCCAGCTGCAGCACGGTGGCCAGTGCTTCGGTGATGTAGCTGATCTGGCCCAGGAAGATGTTGGTGCCGAAGTTGTACGCGATGGGGAACAGCAGGCCCAGCATGAACAGCAGCGGGGTGATGGTGCTTTCCAGCGAGAGGAACAGCACCAGCAGGCTGGCACCTACGGCGATCAGGATGTAGAGCGGCATTTCCTGGTTGACCAGTGCTTTGGTGTCCTGCAGGATGACGCTCATGCCGCCGAAGAAGCAGTCCTTGCGCAGCAGCGTTTCGATCTGACTGACGGCGTTCATCGTCTCGTCGCTGGCGCTGGGTGCGTCGAAGCGGACGATGAGCATGGTGGAATCGTTCTTGCCGAACATGAACTGCTGCACGTCGGCGGGCAGCATCTCGGTGGGGATGCTGGGATCGATCACATCGCTGAGCCAGAAGGTCTGCATGACACCGGGCACGGCCTCGATGTCCTTCTTCATGGCAATGAGTTCGTTGGTCGGCAGGCCTTCCACCGTGATCATGCCGGTGGACGCCAGATGGAAGTCATCCTCGAGGGCTACCTCGCCGATCATGGAGTCCAGATCCTGCGGCAGGTAGGTGAGGATGTCATAGTTGATGCGGGTGGCAACTGCGCCGATCGCGGAAGGAATCAACAGCAGGAACGCTACTGTCAGAATCAGCTTCCGGAAGCGCACAATGCCCTGTGCGATCTTTTTCATGAGTACCCTCCAGAGTCAGAAATGGATAAGAATCTTAGTAAAATGACCAGTGGTCATTTCCAAGCAAACACTATTATAACCAGGACAAACCGGGTGTCAAGCACAAAAATGACCAAAAGTCAGTTTTTTTATCACGGGCCGGCAATTGTATAAGAAAACGCTCTTGCACAATTGCGGCAGGACTGCTAAAATGATTGAGACAACCAACAAGGGCAACGTATGAACGTGAGAAAAAGAGAGAAAAGAGGAATCGATCCAGAGCATGAGTACCGTGGAAGGCAAAAAACAGGAAAAGCGCCGGGCCCTGCTGGATGCAGCCTACGAGCTGTTTCTGGAGCGCGGCACCGCCAAGACCAGCGTGGAGGACATCACCTCCCGGGCCAAGGTGGCCAAAGGCACTTTTTACCTGTATTTTCAGGACAAAGGTGCGGTGATGCAGGCCCTGCTGGGACGGGTGAGCTACCAGCTGCTGAACAATGCGTGCGAGGCTGTGGAGCGTCAGACCGGCCTTGAGACGTTCCCGGACAAGATGGTGGCCATGATCGACCATATTATCGAAGCGCTGCGGCGGGACACGGTGGTGCTCAAATTCCTGGAGCGCAACTTCGTGTGGCCGGGGCTGGACCAGATCGAGGCCAGCCGCGACGCCGAGCCGCTGATGCGCAAGCTGCTCAACGTGGTGCTGACCAGCCCGGAAATGGCCGGCCGCACCGAGCGGGAGGTCTATCAGCGCATCACGGCGCTGGGCAGCATGTGCATGTCGGTGTGCTACTCCAGCATTCTGGAGGGCAAGCCGGACAACATCGACAGCATGAAACCGGTGCTGTACGACATCATCCGCAAGGCGCTGTAAGAAATTTTCAGAGAAAATTGCAAAAAGCCTTGCAATTCGTGCAAAGCTGTGGTAAACTATCCAAGTCGATATGACGTATGGACGGTTAGCTCAGCTGGTAGAGCATCTGCTTGACGTGCAGGAGGTCACAG
>OOBR01001289.1_pt1 | contig 15330 bp, 10 predicted proteins | sample 1671281 | NCBI WGS metagenome assembly OOBR01 (sample SAMN06348140, study PRJEB24527) | human gut metagenome | biome: human gut; feature: ankylosing spondylitis patient; material: feces | host: Homo sapiens | place: China | collected 2015-10
CATAAAGGGTCTCATTATATTTATCAACCATTTTCCAATTGCCATTAGAGGCCCAAGTGACTTGCAAATTCAAGTCCTTCGTAAAGTCAACAGTAGCGAACGCATTTAACGACATATAATCCAAAGTCGTTTTGGTAGCGCCATTGGAAGCATCAATTAACGGGTTCCTGTTATCATACAATAAAGTTCCATCCTGCGCAATCGCCTCAACCGAACCAAAACGTCCATCTCTCGTATAAGGAGCGATAAAAGGGGCTGCTCCCGATTGTATAAAGAATACACGCGATAAATCAAACGGTTCTTGAGAATTCCGGCGTATATAATTTAAACGAGCGCCAACTTTCAACCACGAATTAACCTTATATTCCAGATTAGCCCGCATACCGAATCTCTCCGCATCTGTATTCGTAATAATACCCTCTTGCTTCAAATAATTTAAGGACAAAAAAGAAGATAATTTTTCCGAACCACCTCGAATTGATAAATTATGGCCTGTAATTAGAGCATTCCGATAAACGTGTTCGTACCAATCCGTATTCGGGTATTTATAAGGATCCGTGCCATTCTTGAAATCAGAGATCAAGGACTCGGGATATAAAGGACTCTCGCCACCATTAGCCAAGGCTTGGTTTGCCATGGTCATTAACTCCGCACTATTTGTCACCAGATCAAATCTCCGCCCCAACTGTTGTACACCTACATATGAGTTCAATTCCACATGCGTCTTCTCATTATTTTTACCCATCTTCGTCGTTACCAAAACGACTCCATTCGCTGCTTTCGATCCATAGATAGCTGCGCTAGCCGCATCCTTCAACACGGTGATACTCTCAATATCGCTTGGATTGATCTGACTAAAAACGCCTTCTACTCCATCAATAATTACCAACGGATCCGAGTTATTCAGCGTACCCCAACCCCGGATTCTTAACTGAGCGCCATCATCCCCCGGCTTTCCCGAATTTTGACTGATCCATACACCCGACACTTTACCAGAAAGGGCTTGTGAGGCATCCGTTATAGGCCGGTTTGCCAATTCCTCATCAAACTTCACGGAAGAAACAGATCCTGTCAAATTCACTTTCTTCTGAGTACCATAGCCAACAACGACAACCTCATCCAGTTGTTCACTATCCTCTGTCAGTGTAATCGTTAGGCTAGAACGATTATTCAAGGCTATTTCTTCTGTCTTATACCCTATATAAGAAATAGAGACCATCGCATTCGGACTTACCTCATTTAATAAAAAATGTCCGTCCATATCCGTAATCGTACCCGTTCTACCCCCCTTCACCAGTACATTTACACCAATGAGAGGTTCCCCATGAGTATCTTTCACAATACCAGTGACCGTGATTTTTTTAGCTTGCTGAATAGAAAGGGACGAGTTTTCTTTTTTCTCGTTCCTTCGTACGATAATTTGTCGGTTGTTGATAATATATTCAACATCCGTTCCTTTAAATAACCTTTCCAATATAACCTCTTATCCCGTACGTCCAAATTTACCCTGCGATGCAAGTCGATATTAGCGCCATGATAAACAAAAACAAACTCACTATTTTTCTCAATGTGGTCAAATACATCCTTTATGGTACAATTATTCATACGGACTGTCAACGTGGTTTGTTCCGTCTGCAAGGTAGCGGCGTACACCGCAGAGCCTCCAGAACTGATCAAGCATAAGGCTAAACAAACACTTTTGAGAAAATGATTCGATTCTCTACAGAAATCATCTTTTTTTTTCATACATTTGTAATGTTTTTTCTTTAATACATAATTAATTGATTAAACGAAGTCTTTGAACCGGTGGATATGACGGTATCTTCCGGTTCTTTTTGTCAATTTTTCTTTTTAACACAAAGTCTTTTCACCAAATAGTTCTGTTACATAGGCAATCTATTTTAATATGATTATATTATTCTCTTTATCCGTCTCTTGTCGCAAGAATAGAGATTGACAAATAATCTCAACAACATCTTCCAAACTTCCTCGCAAATCAAGTTTACCGGAAAGAGGTATTTCCGCGATCTCTTTATCAAACACAATCGTACGCCCATAGTATCGGGCTAATTTATTTAAGACATCCCCAACCTTACGATCGTTCACTTGCATCAGATTATCTTTCCAACAGATATACTCAAACACATCCACTTCCTTAATAGATACCCCTTTATTTCCCAACTCTATCATCTGGTTAGGAGCTAGCACCTCTTTAACATGCTTATCATTCTCTACCTCCACCCGGCCTTCGACTAATACAACGGAAGCCTTCGGCTCATCTCCATAGACGCAAACATTAAATTGGGTACCGAGTACCTTTACATTAAACGCATTTGTCTTTACGATAAAAGGGCGGGAAGAATCTGGGGTAACATCCAAATAGGCTTCTCCCGTAACTAAGATCTCTCGTTTATCTTTAGCAAACACGGCCGGATAAATCACACGGGTATCGGCATTTACATATATCTGGGTACCATCTGAAAATATAATATTTGCCCGCTTGCCCTTCGGTACTATGATTTGATTCAAATTTCCAGTCTTAGTAGCTAATACTTTCTTCTTTATCTGAGAGTCTTTTACACTTGGTTTACCTATATTATCATGCGTAATTGTAGCCCCATTTTTAAGCTGTACCCAGCTTCCATTTTCCACCAGCACAATCTCATCGTCCGGCAAAGAGTCTATGCTCTTTTCTTCCAACAAAGCCAATGGCAAGGAGGATTTATCATCCCCCACCATCCAGAAATAACATCCTATGGCAAGGAGTAACACGACCGCCGCCGCCACAGAAGAAGCTAGATAGCGTATGCGTAAAACAAAGGTTTTACGGGGAGCTTTCAAACGTTCCTCGACCTTCTGCCATGAGGATAAAGCGAACTTGGAATCCAATTGTTCCACTTCTCGGACTTTACGCCATAAATCCTCTCCAGCTTGCCGGAATAAATCTTTTTCAAATATGTCTCGTTTCTTATTCACAGGTTACATTTTTATTCTTATTACGGATCAATTTGATTTTGGTACTCACTTTTGCGGAAAAAAACACAATTTTTCATATTCTTGTGTTTTGAAAAGCACGATCTTCCACACTCGCTATATATCGACACCCGGTATCCTTCCAATATACATAAATCACTAATAATATGATATTTACAGTTTTTCTTAGTATCAAACAAAAGTTTTCCGTACACTAAACCTTAGTTTACCTATAGTAAAACAAAAGTTTCTTCAGTACGAAACTTTTATTTTCCCTAAGGGAAACAACTCTTAAAGACTCCATTCCCTACTCACAAGCCTAAGTGATAAATTGCTTTCTTGCCATTCACCTTAAAACATGGTAGGTCAAGAGTGATAATTGTAGATATTTTTATATCTACAACCACCATGTAATATACTTATTTATAGGGCATATAAGACATAGTTGTAGATATGGTAGATATTTTCGCTTATGTAAGCATAGGGAATAAAACATAATGGATGCCCCCCATTATTAAAGCGTCCAGGGAAAACCACCTTCTTAACTTACTAAGCGTTCTGGATAATAAATTTTTACTCGATTGATAATTTATACCTAAGATCTCCGCAATCTCATCGTGTCCCAATCCATTTACATAATAAAGATAAATAATCTCTCTCTGGTGGGGGGAAAGTTTTGTCAAAGCCTTCATTAAGAGTTTAACCCGTTCGTCCGCTTCCGTCGTATCCAGTGAGATACGAGAAAATAATTCATCTGTTTGGAAAGTATCCTCATAAAGAGAGATGTCCTCCATCTTCCTGTTTTTCTCGATCGTATCATACAACTTATGCCTTAAAGTCTTGAGTAAGTAACCTTTGACATTTACAGTTGGAGATAAAGTCTCGTGGTTTTGAATCAATTTGATAAAAATATCCTGTACGCAATCTTCCACCAAGCTCTTGTCAGGAAGTAGCTTGATACCATAATTGCGCAATAAGGCGTAAAATCGGCAATACAGCTCACGGAAAGCTCTCATATCTCCCTTCAGACACAGTTCCCAAAGCCCCTCATCGGATATTTTCATATAGATCATGTAGAAATAACTCCCGCAGATTTGACGCAAACATACACAAAAACATTCGATTTTCAGATTAGCTAGAAGAGATTTTATAGAAAAACACGTGTATAACGCAAAATACATTATACACGTGTTCATTGAAATAATACGAAAAGGTTACTTATATCGCTTACTTTGCCAAGGGATCATACCCGTCTGGCGGATATGCTCCATCAAGCCATTGAACAAGTTTTTATAGGCAGCGGAAGAACGCTCTGCGATCGGGTTTTGCTCTTTAGGGTCTTCTTTCAGATTGAAGAATTGGATAGGTTCCCAAGGTGTGTTTTGTAAGATCTTATAATCTTTATAGCGAGATGCGTAATAGGCTTTACCACCATATCGGGAATTACCTTCCCTTCGTACCCAATGCACCATTCGATCTCCGGTATCTTGTTCCTCACCCCGTAAAAGAGGCAAGATACTGATACCGTCGATCTCATGCGATACAGGCACGGCTGTCAGATCGCATAAGGTCGGGAACATATCCGAAAGCATGACGAAATTATCACGTACCGCCGGACGGATCTGGTTCTTCCAATAAATACCTCCGGCTACCCGGATCCCTCCCTCATACATATCCTGCTTTGCGCCTCTGAACGGGCCGTTATTCGCACCCGCATCGTCCTGCCCTCCATTATCAGAGGTAAATATAATGATCGTATTCTCCAACTGGCCATTCTGTTCCAAGGCCTCATACACACGTCCGACGTTATAATCCAAATGCTCAATCAAGGCGACAATCTTAGCACGCTTCTCAGGAAGTGACGGTTCACGCTTTTTCACCTTTTCCAGCCATTCCTGAGGAGGTTGTATCGGGGTATGTGGGGCATTATAAGCTAGATACAAGAAGAAAGGCTCTTGCTTTTGCTTCATATCCGACAGGTAACGGATCGCCCAATCAGAGAAAATCTCTGTAGCATGTCCTTGTGGATCGATCTCTTTCAAGTTCTCACGCATATAATTATTTCCGAAACGACGATGGGTATAATAATCATCCATCATATCCCCTAAAAATCCCCGGTAGAAATCGAAGCCCCTTTCCGTAGGGGTATTCGGAGACTCCAATCCTAGATTCCATTTTCCAACCATCGCATTATGATAGCCTCTTTTCTTCAACATCTGGGGTAATAATACGGCATCCTCCGACAGATACCCCCAGCTATCCTCTTTATGCGTACGAATGACTCCCGGTACGCCTACCATATCCGGATAACGACCGGTTAATAAGGAAGCTCTACTAGGAGAGGAGACCGGACAGTTCGCATGGAAATTCGTGAAACGAACTCCTTCATTTAATAATTTATCGATATGTGGAGTTTGAATGTCCTTGGCGGCTCCTTGACAGGACAAATCACCATATCCCAAATCATCCACCAAAATCAGCAGGATATTCGGGCTATCCGGCAAAGCCTTTGTTTGTGCGGAAGCTGCGGAAAAAGCCAATCCGCAAGCCGCTGTCAGTATATATTTATTCATCTATCTGTTGTTTTTAATTTCCCATTACATCATATCACATACGGGAGGTTTGATCTTCATTCCTTTCTTATGTTTCTCACCGGCCTCGATCAGTAATTTCACGATCTCCGGATGCTTCTCCGCCTGATTGAACCTCTCCGAGATATCTGTCTCCACGTTATACAACAAGGGTTCTGCCGGAGTCTCGATCTTACAGGTTCGCAGATATTGGTCCTTGATCGTCTTAAAATAATACTTCCACTCCCCTTTACGGATCGCCATCAACTCGCTTCCCCACCAATAATAAACCTCATCACGGGCGGAATGCTTTTCCTCAAACAATAATCCGGTTTGATTCACGCCATCCAATACAAGATCTTTCGGTTGCTCGATACCCGCCATCGAGAGGAAAGTCGGATATAAATCCATCGAGGTCATAATCTCATCGTTGATCGCCGGATTGATTTTTCCCGGCATCCAACAAATGGCCGGTACCCGGAAGCCACCTTCCCACCAAGTACCCTTGCCATCCTTCAACGGACCTGCGGAACCACCATTCTCATGCTCCGTCAGCCAAGGGCCGTTATCGCTGGTAAAAATAACAAACGTATTCTCGTCCAAGCCATTTTCACGCAGAGCCTTCAACACCTCCCCAACGCTCCAGTCTATTTCCTCAACCACATCTCCGTACAGGCCTCGTTTGCTCGTTCCCGCAAAACGGGCATTCGTATACAATGGGATATGCGGGAAGGTATGAGCGAAATAAAGGAAGAAAGGTTCCTTTGAATGATCCTTGATGAACGATACCGCTTTCTCCGTATAGCGACGGGTTAATTCTCCCTGATCCGGTTCCGATTCGATTTGCTTACCATCCACTATCAATGGAGTCGGAGGAAAATTCCGGGCATGCGCGCCTTTATTCTGAACGGGGCTCATATCATTGGAATAAGGTATGCCGAAATAGGTATCAAAACCATGATCCGTCGGTAAATAGGGAGAGAACGCTCCTAAATGCCATTTGCCTACACAGCCGGTCGCATACCCACTTTGTTGTAAAACCTTGGCGATCGTGACCTCATCTTGTCCTAACCCAGCCTTTGAGTTAGGGAAAAGTACGGCTACCCGATCTCCATATAATCCATTTCGAACCGGCAAACGTCCGGTCATTAACGCGGCCCGACTTGGCGTAGAAACTCCGGCCCCCACATAAAACTGGGTCAGCTTCATTCCTTCACAAGCCATACGGTCTATATTCGGTGTGCGGATCGTGGGATTCCCATAGCAACTCAAATCCCCATATCCCATATCGTCACAGAATATGATTACAAAATTAGGCTTATTGGCCGCATCCGAGGCAGCGTTCAAGCTCAAGCTGTTCGATAATACCGCCGCTGTTAAAACAGACAATGATTTCAGTGTTTTCATATACGTATCTTTTTATTTAAGTAAACGGGGAAAAGGTTCATCTATGATACCGGCAGGACGCTGGTTCCGGCCTTCACATCCCCAATCTCCCATATCACTACGAACCTGTTCGATCCATTGATTCATCTTCGTTACTACTTCGGGATGTTTATCGATGACATTGGTTGTTTCCGACAAATCATTCGCCAAATTATATAAACGAGCTTCACCGACTTCCGTATCCGGGAAGTGAGGGCCTTTGATACGTTCCTTCAAAGGTAAATGATACTTCCAGTTTCCCCAACGTACCGCTTGTAATTGTTGTTTCTGGTAATAATAGAAAGTCTCCGTGGGCGATGCCATCGATTCTCCCTCCAAGATTCCAGACACATTATGCCCATCTATCACCCGGTCGGAAGGAACCGCATAACCGCAATAATGCGCCAATGTCGGTAAGAAATCCATCGAAGTCACCAGATTATCAGTCTCCTGTCCCGCCGGTATTTTAGCGGGCCATCTCATTATACAAGGCACCCTGAACCCACCTTCATACGTCGTACCCTTTTGGCCTCTCAACGGACGGTTCGTACCGCCGAAGTGTTCATCCGCACCATTATCGGAAGTAAAGATAACCAAGGTATTTTGATCCAATCCTTCCTCCTTTAAAGTCTCAAGCAAGACTCCCATCGACCAATCCAATTCCTCGGTCGCATCTCCATAGAGTCCGTTCTGAGACTTTCCCTTGAAAGCGGGAGAAGCCGCTAACGGATTATGAGTCATATTATGGCACAAGTAAATAAAGAACGGAGATTCCTTATGAGACTTTATAAACTCCACAGTCTTATTGGTATAACGAATCGTCAAGGAATCATGACCGACTGGAGCCACTATTACCTCCTCCTGTTCCATCAAGGGTAACGGACAATACGGACGATCCATATCGTTACTATAAGGAATACCATAATAATAGTCGAAACCCTGCCGGGTAGGAAGAAATGGCAATTGATCCCCTAGATGCCATTTCCCGATACAAGCCGTCGCATACCCCTGCTCCTTCATCAACTCGGCGATCGTTATCTCACCGGGATTCAAGCCTTTATGCGAAGCTGGAAATAGCACTTGCCTCCCTTTGGACATCAAAGGTGTAGGGTCCGCATTTACATGCATGGAGACTCGCCTTGGATAACACCCTGTCAATAAAGCCGATCTGGAAGGTGTGCTCACGCTCGAACCCACATAAAAATCGGTCAGTCGTATTCCCTCTTTAGCCATCTGGTCGATATGGGGAGTACGATGCTTCGTACTCCCGTAACAACCTAAATCCCCATATCCGAAATCATCGATAAATACGATTATCACATTTGGCCTTTCCGCCGCTTGAGTAGCCACGGCCGCTCCGGAAAAAGCTAATACAGATATTAGTTTAGATATAAATTTCATTTCATCCTTCTTTTAGTTGAACATTACCAACCCGGGTTCTGATCCAAATTCGGATTCAAAGAGCGCTCGCTATCAGGAATCGGTAATAAATCGTAATATTCCAAATAGCCATTTGGGAACTTCGTCTCGATCACGCTACCCTCATGATCCTTAATAATCATAGGGTAAAGTTCCTTACCGATTTTCCAACGTTTTACATCTGACCAATAACGTCCTTCTAATGCTAACTCAATCCGTCTCTCATGTCTCACTTTCTCACGAGCCTCCTCACGACTCATAGATGTCGGCAGCAAAGAGATCTTAACGTCATCCCTTTCCGTACGGATCCGGTTAAGGATAGCGATCGCATCCGCCACATTTCCATTCGTCTCAATAATCGCCTCCGCTTTTGACAATAAGACATCCGCATATCTCAGTATGATATCATTGATATAAGACTGCCCGGAAGGAGGAAGCTTTGACTCATCCTGAATCCGATATTTACGGGTACTTAAATGTTTCAACCGATTACCGGCATGATTAAACGCACCTCCCGGATACAGGTAATTAGGGAAACGATAGCCCAAGAAATAAGAACCCGGAAGTACAGCCGTGAAACCTAAACGAGGATCCCGGTTCTCATAAGGATTCTCGGGATCTACAGGAGAGCCGTCGATCGTCTCATAAGCCGCTACCAAATCATCCGTAGGGACATAACGGCTTCCACGGGTCCAACTTCCGGTACCCGTTCCGCAATACTGGTCAATATAGGAACCTTGCGAATTCTCGCCTTCAATATATTGGATATCAAACAATACTTCCTTATTGTTCTCATTAGCCGGATCAAACAAGCCCTCATAACTATGGAATAGACCATATTTCTTCAACGCATCAATTTGCTCGACACAAGCCAGAACCTCCTTGTATTTACCTTGGTATAAGTAGGCTCGCATTTTTATACCTAAAGCCGCCCCCTTGGTAGCACGCCCCGGCTCGGGAGCATCCACTCCCAAATTGGTGATCGCAACCTCATAATCATCCAACGCCTGTTGCCAAGTCTCCTCCAAACTCGCCCGCTTCAAGCTACGAGCTTCTTCCGTGGAAATGTTCGTCAATATAATAGGTACCCCACCATAGGTTTCCGCTAGCACGGAATAAGCCAGTCCCCGTAGAAAATGAGTCTCACCTGAATATTTGGCTTTCGCTTCTTCCGATAAATCCACTAAATCCATACAGGCCAACAAATAGTTTGCCCGGGAGATTATCTCATAACATCTTTTCCAACGATACGTTACGACTCCTCCGTCACTAGAGCTCAATCGCCCGGCACCCAACTTATTAAAAACCTCATCCGTTCCCCAGTTAAATGCGTTAGGGGTAGCTCCATCCGTTATGCCAAAGCCAAACAAGCCTTGATTATAAACCTCTTTTTCCCTCAATTGAGCATAGACACCATTTAAAAGGAGTTTGATATCCGATTCATTTTCCGGGAAACTCGCCGAAGTAATCTTATCCTCAGGATACAAATCCAAATAATTCTCCATACATCCCGTGAAAGAGACACATAGTATAATTGATAAGCAATATGCTAATAACTGTTTCATACTTTTAGAAATTAAGATTTATACCAAATGTAAATATTCTCGGAGTCGGGTAATAATTGGTACCCGAATCAAACGTATTTCTTTCCGGATCGTATCCTTCATACCCTTTTTTCCACATAATCGTAAACAGGTTCTGGGCATTCGCATATACATACAACCGTTGCATTTTTAGCTTTGAGGTAATCCATTCAGGGAACGCATAACCTAATTGTAAGTTCTTCAATTTCAAGAAATCGATACGATGTACCCAAAATGAGGAGTCATACGTGTCCCATGAAGAGTCAAACCGAAGCATCGGTATATTTGAGTCCGGATTCTCTGGGCTCCACGCATCCCGCCATTTATCAGAAATAGTCAGCCATTCGTATTGCATACGGGTCATGCCGCTCTTCGTAAACGCATTCGCCTGTCCCAAACCTTGGAATAAGATATTTAAGTCAAACCCTTTATAGCGTAAGCCGGCAGTAAGTCCATACGTAATTTTAGGAATCGTATTACCAAGTACTTGTTTATCTTGATAGTCTAATTTTCCATCATTATTAACATCCTCGTATTTCAGATTTCCCATTTCCGGCTTAAGCCCATTGCTATGCATATGTTGAGCGGCTTCTTCGTCCGATTGATAGATGCCAACCGCTTTATAGCCATACAAAGCCTTATACGGATATCCCTCACGAATCAAATAAAGCTGGTCCGGAGAGTTTCCACCTTGAAATTTCGTTACTTTATTATCGATATACGTAAAGTTTAGTCCTACGTTAAATCCAAGGCGATCTCTGCTCGTCTCAAGATTATCATAATTCACGACTAACTCAAAACCATTATTTTTCATCTCGCCCACATTCTCAAACGGTGCGGTCTTATCCCCTAATACGTTTGGTATTGGCAATTGAACGATAATATCGGTTGTTTTTTTATTGAAGTAATCAGCTTCTATATTCAACTTATTACCTAAGAAGCCCAAATCCACGCCAATATCCAAGGAAGAGGTAGTTTCCCAAGTAATATCCTCATCCACCAAAGCGGTTACGGCAGCACCCGGAGCCAATGAGCCTCCATAATTATAACTCAAGTCATAATTTTGGGAGATCACTGTTAAATAAGGCCAATATCCTTCAATGGTTTGATTGCCTAATTGTCCCCACGACGCACGTAGTTTCAAATTAGAAAACAGATTCAGGTTCTTAATAAACGCCTCTTCACTCAAACGCCATCCTGCAGAGAAGCCCGGAAAAACACCCCAGCGATTTCCCCGTTTAAAACGAGAGGAGGCATCGGCACGGAGATTCATCTCAAATAAATATTTATCCGCAAAGGCATAATTCAATCGACCAAAATAAGATGCCATGCGTAGACCTTCAAAATTTCCCTCTCCCTTGATACCTTCCGTTCCCGCATCCACTTGGGTTAATCCTTCTTTGGGTGGGTTGGTTCTTCGGGCAAATACGTTCTTTATACTGTAATTCTCCAATTGGGTACCAAGGATAGCGGCAACATAATGCTTATCCGCAAATCGCTTGCTATAGTTTAATGTCGCTTGGAAATTATTACGCATAGTCGATACTTGCTCTCTACTCAACACAATACCATCACGATTGTAATTTTTCGGTATCGTCTCTATGCCAGAATCCGTATATCCATAAAGGGTCTCATTATATTTATCAACCATTTTCCAATTGCCATTAGAGGCCCATGTTACTTGTAAGTTCAAGTCTTTCGTAAAATCTACGGTAGCGAAAGCATTTACAGCCATATAATCCTTGGATGTTTTAGTCGCCCCGTTCGAAGCGTCTATAACCGGCTGATAAGTCGTATACAATAAAGTACCATCATCCTTAATCGCTTCTACCGAACCGAAACGGCCATCCCGGGTATATGGAGCGATGAAAGGAGCCGCACCTTGTTGCTGTTCGAATACACGGAACAAATCAAAAGGCTCTTGGGAATTCCTACGAGTATAATTCAAACGAGCGCCAACTCTCAACCATGAATTCACTTTATACTCCACATTTGCCCGGATACCGAACCGCTCCGCCTTAGAGTTCATCAAAATACCTTCCTGACTCAAATAGTTCAAAGACAAGAAGGAAGATAGTTTCTCCGATCCACCGCGAATGGATAAATTATGCCCTGTTATTAAAGCATTCCGATAAAGAGAGTCATACCAATCCGTATTCGGGTATTTATAAGTATCTGTTCCATTAGCGAAATTAGAGATCAATGTTTCCGAGAAAAGAGGGTTCTCTCCCCCATTCACCAAAGCTTGATTCGCCATAGTCATATGCTCGGCGCTATTCGTCACTAAATCAAAATGACGTCCGATCTGCTGCATTCCGACGTAAGAGTTCAACTCTACTTGGGTTTTCTCATTATTCTTTCCCATCTTCGTCGTAACCAAAACGACACCGTTAGCGGCCTTTGATCCGTAAATAGCCGCACTAGCCGCATCCTTCAAGACTGTGATACTTTCGATGTCACTCGGATTTACTTGGCTGAATACCCCTTCTACTCCGTCAATAATCACCAACGGGTCCGAATTATTCAATGTACCCCAGCCACGAATTCTCAATTGCGCTCCATCATCTCCCGGCTTACCCGAATTCTGGCTGATCCACACGCCGGAAACCTTTCCGGAAAGTGCTTGAGAAGCATCAGTGATCGGACGGTTCGCCAATTCCTCATCAAATTTGACTGAAGAAACAGAACCTGTCAAATTCACCTTCTTCTGGGTTCCATAACCAACAACCACAACCTCTTCCAAAGCCTGTGTATCCTCCTTTAAACGTACATTCAATGAAGTCTGTCCCGCAATAGCGACAGTTGTTGGCATAAAGCCGATATAAGAAAATTGAAGTGTCGCGTTATCCGATACCTCCAAAATAAATTTACCATCAAAGTCTGTTATCGTACCATTTTGAGTACCTTTCTCCACAACATTCGCTCCAATGATAGGTTCCCCTTTTGAATCGACAACAACACCCGTTATTTTTTTGGCTTGCTGGGTGACCGCATTCGCTATAGGTTTTTCAAATAAGTAGATCTTTCCATTTTTAACTTCATAACTTAATGACGTGCCCTCCGTTATTTTATCCAATACATTTGTCAATTCTGCATTCGTAAAATTAACGCTCACTCTCCGATTCAAATCTACGATTTGTTTGCTATACGCAACACTCAACCCGGTTTGGTGGGTGATGGTAGCTAAAACTTTCTCCACTTTCGCATTGTCCAGCACAATAGAAACCCGCTGAGCCGAGGCGGTAGCCGTGAAACTCAGCAAGGATATGACTAAAAATAGAAAGGTTAACTTCATGGCATTCGGTATTTTCTCAATTAATATTAAAAGGCACCTACGCCGAGGGCTTTCTTGCTTTTCTTTCATATATTTGTATTGATTTTAATAGTTGGTATTAGAAATTTATTTTTAATACGATCGGCAGCCGAAAAGGGTAGGAGCTTTTCGGCTGTTCTTATGTTATCTATTTATGAGGAATCCATACGCATATCTATTTTAAGGTTAACACTCTGTTTCCTGCTCTCCTATCAAATAGACACACGACAAATCTAAAAGGATGAGTCGTTATAGCTAATTTTTTTATTTTTTCATCCGGACTTCTATCTTGCCCCCTTTTTCCTCGAATAGTACAGGCGTGATTTTTTCCAATTCTTTTAATACCGTGGTCAAATTGACGCTATCGGTCGTTATCGTATACGTATATCGCAAAGCGGCAGAATCCTTCACGTCAAAGGATATATCATAAGTTCGAGCCAATGTTTTCATTACGTCCGATAAAGGGGCGCTCTTAAATACGAGCACATTACGTCTCCATGCCGAATACATCTTGACATCGTGGGAACGGAGTACCTCACAACGTCCGGAAGCCTTGTTATAAACCGCTTTTTCTCCCGGGCGTAATTGATAAGATTTGAAGGATCTTGATTTCAACTCGATAGATCCTGTCTCTAAAGCGACGAATATAGCTTCTTCCTCCGGATAGGCTTTCACATCAAAGGTAGTACCCAACACTTTTATATCCATATAAGAAAGATCCACGATAAAAGGCCGATTCTTGTTCTTGGCGACCTCGAACCAAGCCTCTCCTTCCAAATAAACCTTACGTTCGGAGAGACCGAATTTTTTCGGATAACGAATACGGCTTCCCGAATTCAAATGGACCTTACTCCCATCTTGAAAAAGCACTTGCATGCGTTCCCCATTAGGTACGTACACCTCGTCATAGCCATCATCCGCCAACAAATCCACTTGTGAGTTTATGCGTATGAAAAGTCCTATAATTAAAGCGATCGGTATAAAGACCGCAGCCGCATACGCTATAAAACGGCGTATTTTTTGTCGGCGGAGTTGCCGCATAATATTCTGATACATTACGGCTGAGGGTATCGGATGGTCGATCCATGCCTCTTCCTCCCCCATATGAATCGTTTTCTCATCCTGATCGATACGCTCAGCAAGCCATGCCTGTCCTTCCGGGGTCTTAAACCAACGAACAACCTCACAAGACTCCTCGGAAGTAGCCTCATTATTTAGCGTTTTCTCTATGATCGATAGATCGGGTATTTTCATATTCATTTTCTTTTATCAATTGACACGCAAAGCCATCAATAGGATGAGTTCCACAAATATAAAAGAAATAAAAATAGTCTCTCGAAATGTGCCCGCAGTATTTTTATCGCTTGCGCATAATGTGTTTTTACCGTGGGGACCGAGATATTCATCTTATCGGCGATTTCTTGATTAGATAGATTCCCTTTCAGCTTATACAGACAGACTTGGCGTTTCTGCTCCGGCAAATGATCGATCGCTTGGTAAAAATGAGACATCATATCTTGTTCCTCTATCTTTATAAGCAGTTCATCCTCATATTCCGGCGCTGATTGTACGATCTCATAATTTTTCTCTACGGCGCTATTATTATTCCGGATCTCATTTAATACGTGATTCTTTAGCATTGTATAGAGATAGTTCCTTAAATTCACGTTCACCATCAGTAGGGAACGTGCCTCCCACAATTTCAGAAAAACTTGCTGTACGGCATCTTCCGAAGAATATGTACTTTTCAAATATTTATAGGCCAACACATACAATAATTTATGATACCGCTCATAAATAACAGTAAACGCATCCTCGCTCCCCTGCCTCAATGAGGTGAGCAGATCTTCATCGCTCCGTATGGATTTCTGAAAAAAAGACATTCGAGGAGACTATATAATATACGATTCGCTATTTAACAGACGTTCCGCTTCCTCCTTCATGGCATCCGGCACCTGTGTAACCGCACCTTCACTGATCGATCGGATAAATTCCGGATACTCTTTACGGTAAACATCCAACATCCGGTTCGCAAAAACAAACATCA
>OOBR01001293.1_pt1 | contig 15290 bp, 6 predicted proteins | sample 1671281 | NCBI WGS metagenome assembly OOBR01 (sample SAMN06348140, study PRJEB24527) | human gut metagenome | biome: human gut; feature: ankylosing spondylitis patient; material: feces | host: Homo sapiens | place: China | collected 2015-10
TAGTGACGGATATCGTGGCTTCAGTCGTTTCGATTTTGGGACGAAACGAAACGCGGTTACAGGGGATATCGTGGCTGCCGGACAGACACTCGGATGGGGGTATTGGAGCTCTCTTGTTGTGACAGAGCATTGGGCAGATGGTAAGGCCAATTATCGGGAATTTATAAATAAAACATGGATAGATGATTTTAAAGGCTCTGCCATACAGGTTTGTGCTCTGGGAGAAGCGGGAAAAGAACTTGAGATAGATTATGAAGAAGCGAAGTCTGAAGAACCTTTTTGGTTCTTGCCATCGATAGTCGCATTGAGATGTTTCTTGAAGCAATATAAGGATAACGCGGATGCGAATATAGAGCGAGGAAAATTTTATTGGAGTTCTAATTCTGCCAGTTATTATAAAAACGCATTAGCGACAAAGATTGACCGTTCAGGCAATGTTGATGATGATTATTATAGAGAAAATAAGGAAAATGCGTATTATGCCCGTCAAGCCTGTCACGCACAATAAATATAGCGATATGAAACGATATACTTGGATATGGATCATGCTGATCGCCTTGTTGTCCGGTTGCGAAGACGACTTCGACAAGGGCGGCTCAAACCCGGGCGAGGGGGTAACGGAAGGGATGATCACTTTCCGCTTTTCTACCGAGGAGGCACCGGTGATTGTTACCCGGGTCGGTGAGACCGGGCAGCAGGAGTCTTTGGAAAATGTGTTGGTCATGGTGTTTGACAAAGATGGGAAATTGGTCAATAAAGCTTACCAGCAATTGACGATCGATAACCATTCGGTCAATATCTACCTGACCGCCGTGGAGGATCAATCCATCTATGCCTTGTGCAATTTGCCGGAAGGAGACGAGACGGAAGATTTGATCAACAACTCTCCGGTCACTTTGACTGGGTTGAAGGCGAAATATACCACGATCCGAACTCCGGAAGGAGCTTATGGCGGCAAACACATCATGACCGGCTCCCTCCCGTTGGAACTGACCACGACCGGCCAGTTGAAAAAGGAATACATCATCCCGGTTAAGCGTCTGACGGCGCAAGTCAATTTTAATGTCTCTTTCGAACCGTACGATCCGGAAGATAAATTCGCGGTCGGGGAAATGTTTCTTTACAATATTCCGAAGGGCAGCATGCTGCTGGATGGCGGCGGGTCGGTTGATGACGTGGGTAGTTGGGGATATCGTCATCCCGACAACGCATTGTCGGATTCGCTGGATATTTGCGCAGGCGATTATTCGTATGTCGTGGCCGGTAATGCTGCCAAGGCAGACCGTTCGGCACAATTTTACCAAGAGGGAAAAAGATTGGACTTCGAGATCGTAAAAGGAGCGGTTGGAACGAATGATACCTATACCGCCTCTTTCAAGATGTTCGAGAACCGGCAAGGAAGGGTGTACGACCAAGAGAAGAACTGGGAGAACCTGAAAGGATTGATCGGAAAAGATCCCGAGACTGCCGGAAAGTATGGTTATGAGGATTTGTATCGCTATTATCAGCAAATCAACAAGCGGGGGCTTGCCGGGACAAGCCGGAATCCGGATGATGCCGAAAAGATATTCAAAAGAAACGAAGGCATAAATAACGGTAAGTATACGGTTAATGCGGAAGAGCGAGGCTTCAAGTATGCCACCTACCTGATGATCCGCGGTGTCTACACCAAGAAGAATCCGGTGGGGGGCGAGGATCCGAGCAACGTGACCTACTATATCTACCTCGGTTCGGACAATTACAAAGACTTCAACGTCTGCCGTAACCATGTCTATAACTACCGGATCCGTATCTTCGACGCGGACAAGACCGACACCCGCGTGGATGCCAATCCGATCGGCGGGCTGACTATCTACGGGAACTTCGAGGACGTGCTGGATGCCCATCCCAACGTGACGCAGGTACTTCTCTACTCGCCCAGTAACTGGACGGTGCGGGTGGCCGATCCGGACCAGACCCCCTGGCTGGAGGTTTCCGCCTCGCCATCCTATAAGCCCCGTAAGCTGGGAGCGGAGGCTAGCTGCGATCAAGCCGCTTTCCGTCTGGACGGAGAGGCGGGGTTGCACTACTTCTATATCCATACGGACGAGTATATCCCGCCAATCAAGGATCCGCACGGTAACGATCGTTACTTCAAAGCCCCCCGTACAGGCAAGCTCCTGTTCTCGAACCAGGCGGGAAACGTGAAAGAGGTAGAGATCAAGCAGTACGCGGCCCAGATGGTGATACGCGAGAGGTTTGCCACGGATCTCGCGAAGAAGGTACTGGATACGCTCTACGTGGAACGTATCTTGGAAAAGAAAAATATGCAATGGGGATTCCAGCATTATTGGTGTCTGAAGATGGATGAGATCCTGGCAGACGACCTAAACTCGAAAAAGAATGGGTTGACCAATACCCGTGTGTTGTATGACATCGCTTTGAACGGCGACAAATGGGGCATCGATCCGGCTTATCCGGACGGCAATATTCCATCGAACATCGCGTTGGGATATGCCTTGGGCAAGAACCGCGACCGTAACGGCAACGGGAAGATCGACTATAACGAGATTTTGTGGTATTTGCCGGCTTACACCGAATTGCAGGCGATAGCCGGGCATATCAGCGGAGGGTCGAGGTCTTATCCCGGGGAATACTCACGTACTGTGGATGTAGACTGGAAGATGGAACCTTATTCCTTCTTTTCCTCCACGCCCTCGTCTAGCGATGCGGCCGGAATTACTGCCGGGTTCAGTTGGGCCGTGCAGTTTTCGCCCAATGCGCAAAAGAACGGCAAGGCGAGGGTCGAGATGCGCTCGCGTTTCTACAACGTGATTTGCGCCCGCCGCTATAACGGTTGGCGAGGGCCCGATACGGGAACGGTAGACGGCGAGATCGATACGGACGAGGACTGGAATGAGGACGAGGAAGAGATCATGGATAAAAAATAGTGGAAAAAAAGGATTAGACGCGATGAATAAGACGATAGGAAAATATATATGCGCCTGGGCGGTGGTTTGCCTTGCCGGATGCTCGAATGAGGTTCCGCAAGAAGGGCAAACGGCGGTCGCCTCATTCCATGTGGCTACACGCGCCGCGGACAATACCGCCGAGAGGGAGATAACAGATCAGCAGTTTGTACTATGTGGCGGAACGCAGGCCGGAAAGCGGGAAACCCGAGGCTACCGATCCTTCGGATCAATATTGGGATCGGTATAATGTGGTCTTGTATTGCGACAAATATTATGACCTGGAGGGACAAACCTATCATGTCGAGAATTTGCCCGGAGTTTGGCATAAGTTTGCTTTCGTGTGCGTGCCGGATATAAGCCAAGGGATGGGAAGCGGGATGTTTCCGACTCAAAATACGTTTTTGACATATAAGGACCTTTACGATTTCGCGATCGACTACCGACCGGTATTGGACTATCAAGTCGCGTTGAATGAGGCGAGCAAGGAAGACTTGGCGATTTACCGTAAAATCATCGACCGCTGGGTCGATACCGACATGCCGACCAACGAAAGAGTGCTGATGAGACGCGTCACCGGGCAATTCGTCCTGAATATGGGAAAGCCGGCCGACCAGTTCGATACGGCAACGAATGGGGCGGTGACGGATATTACGGTCAGCATGAAAACGGCCCGGAATTGCTATATCCGCGACGAGTCGTGTGACTCGGTGCTTGTTATCGAGCGTGAACAGCGGAAATTTCATTGGACCGTAAGCGTGGAAGGACAGTTGGAAGAACAGCTCTTACCGATCGCCCTGCTTCCGGGGGAACTGTCAGACGCCAAGGTGACGGTCTCTTTTGCGAATGATACCTCGGTAGAATACGCCTTGCGTGGACGTGCCGAAGAAGATGTACCGATGGATGCTATCGAAATCAAGAAGAATACACGGACGATTGTCTTGTTTAACGGTAAGGATAAAGAAACGTTCGAGGTGCGTTACGCCGGTTTTGCCGATGGAAACGATGCGACGGTGGATGTCGACGATGACGCATGGGATGGAGTATGAATGTGAATAATGAATGGAATCGTATATATGAAAAAGGTTGTGGGGTTGTTAGCCGGCTTATGCCTTTGTGCCGGATGCGAAAATGAGATACCGGAGCCTACGGCATCGGTGGTTTCGGCTGGTAAGTTCGTGGTGGATTACACGACCGCGGCTGGTGCCGCCACGCGTGTGATCCATGAAAACCAGCCGAAAGGGGTACGTATCAACTCGCTTACTTACCTGCTGTATAGTGAGGAGGGGACGTTGGAGAAGCGGAGGGAAATCCCCGGGTTGGATACCGACGGGGAGAGTTGGCCGTTGAGACGCGAGAATATGTCGTGGGAGCAACGGGAGGCTTTGAAAGACACCTTGTCGCAGGGTGAGACCTATCATGCGGTCTTTGTGGCCAATATCGATTCCGCCGTTTGCGGGTGGACAGGTGCGGACGGTCAGCCGTGGTCTCCCCTGCGAGAGACCGGGACGTACGAGACGGTTTATTTGCAAATGCCCTTCCAGCCGTTCAATGACCGGAATATGTTTTATGTTTTCACGCGGGACATCTTGTCGACGGATCAAGGTGCCGATCGGGAGAATCCTTACAATTGTCCGGTCGTGTTGCGGCGTGCGGTGACCCGTACCGACTTCTGGTTTGAGAAACTTCCTGATTGGGAAGAAAAGACAGAGGGGGGGGATACGGAAATATCCGGTTATCCGGCTACCTGCTTGTTACCGGAAGATATAAAGAACTATTTTCAATCGGATTTCTATGCTTTTGTCTTGTCGAAATATAAAGATGAGTTAAGCCAGCCGGTGGTTGATAAGACGGTTGACTTTTTGGATGCTTTGAAGCGGTATTTTTCCGAACAGATTCTGAATCCGGATTTGAAAGATAAATACACAAAATATATTGGGCGTTTATCTGAAATAGAAGGGCAAATTCAGGGCGAAGGCAAATCCGACTTTTTAGATCAAATCAATTCGGACATGGCTGAAGGCGGTGTTTTATCAAACTTCCAAACCCATTTGGTTAATACGCTGTTGAATAAACTTGAACATAATACAACCGTCCGTAGTCTGTTTGACCAATCTGCAAAAAGAAAATCGGGAACATGGGCAACGATTGTTTACGAGGGACAATCCGGAGTGGATAAATATTATTTGTCAGGAAAGGCTCCGGAGGCAGGTCTGACAGAAAGCCTGCGTATGAAAGCGGATACGACCGTGATGCGGAAGAGCGTTTCTTATCTTGCTTTCAATTGGGTCGGATTGGCGGATCCGGAAAAGAATAAGATTTCCGGGGTCAGTTGGTATCCTACGGCTGAAGCTACGAATTCGGACTTCTCGCTTACCCTTAACCCGAACGAACTGAATTTGAAAACCGATTGGGAGAAGCAAGTTAAAACGACAACAATCGTCTGTGATTTGGAAAAGGCATTGCCTTTTAAGGAAGAAGATGTGGAACTGATTACCGATATTAAAAAACTTTTGTCTGAAGACAAAATAAAAGACTATTCCGGTTCGCTGAAAGAGATGTCTTTGGTAATAACTTATCCGGATATATCCAAAAGCGAGGTGTTGGAGATTAAAGAGATATGGGAAATAAGTAAATAATAAAAAGTCTATGCGCACGATTAGTCGATATATAAAAAGAGGTGTTTTCCTGCTTTTCCTGTTGGTATCGTTTGTGAATATACAAGGGCAAACCGGAAATCAACCGGTTAAGGTTACCAAGCGTAGGGCGTTGGTAGGCCCTTATTGCATGGTGAACCGAATCTCGTCAGTAGCCAATGTGGCGACCAACTATAGTCATTTGGAGTATATAACCGATTCGGACTTGAACAACTATGCTTCGATAACCGGTATTAAGGTCGATGCGCTGCTATCGCCTGTTTTGAGTGTTAAGGATACGAAAAACACATACAAGGGGGGAACGACTGCCGGTTTCAGCTTGGCGTCGACTGAGAGTGGAGGACTTTTGTCGCTGGAGGTGATCCAGTTGTTTTCTATTACGACTTATTTAAATGGCAAAGAACAGGAGACCATAGCGGTGGGAGGAGCGTCTTCCGGTGGGGTCGGTTTGGACTTGATAAAGATTCCGGGTTCTGATGCTGTCTCTGTAGATGTCTGTGTAAAAACGACGAAAGACTTTGATGAGATTTATTTGATGCAAGGAGGCTTACATGTAGAGGCTATTAATCAGCTAAGCATCAGGTATGCGTTTGTCGGGGATCCGAAAGAAGTGCTTTTGACTTATGATGGAGTAGAAACATACGGGATAGAATTAGGGTTAGGTGAAAAAGGCATACAAATCGACTATGACAAGTGCGACGGCATGCCTTGGCCGGTAAAAGACAAACCCCTAAGGGAGGATACTTTTCATGACAAACTGTTCGATTCAGATACAACCAACTATTTGGGGACAGGAGGGTTGGCTATTGGAGAATGGTTTCATGCGCAGATTGGTACAACTTACGAGTTTCCTGCCGGTACGGAAGTGGGGTTTAAATATTTTAATAAAGGACTCCTGGATTTGTCACTCGGAAGTTTTGTGACCATTACATTATATGATAAGAACAACAAAGAGGTTCAAACGGAAACTTTATCGGCCGGCATATTGAAGTTAGGAGTTGTCACTACGGGAGAGATCACATCAGCCATCACATCCAAGGTTCCTTTTTATTCTGCCCGGCTGACTGTTGGAGCCGGTGCGTTAAGTGTGAACCTAGGCGGGGTGGGTATCTATTATGGTTTTGTCAGGGAGAAACCGGAAATAGACCATCACTGCCCGATCCAGCCCAGTCTGAGCGCTACGGTTTGCGATAACGTAACGACTTACGAATTGAGGAGCAACCCGGATGTGAAGGTGAAGTGGAAATTGACGAATTTTGAGTTTTTCTCAGGAGAAGATCCGCGCGATCCTCAAGAGGTGATGAATAACGTTCAGATCGGAGAAACGGCAAATGGCGTTACCAAAGTAACGGGATTAACCGTCGAGGGCGTGTACACATTCAAGGCTACGGCGGTAGATTGTACCGCTGAACCCCCATGTTCGGAAACTGTCACTTTGACAAAAGGAGTCCGCCCGCCTAGTTCGTCTTGTGGAACCCCTGTTTTTAACGCAGATGGAAATGAGAAATATGAGCTTTCGACAAGTACGTATGGTGTAACCGGAGGCCTGATCAGTATTAGCGATATCAAGGATAAGACCAATATATTGGATGGGAATTTTGATAATTACGCATCCTATGTGAGTGGTTTGAGCGTGGCAAGCAACTTGGGTATCATAGGTATAAAGACGGTAGGTGGAGAATCGTTCGATTTAGGAATTGAGGGTGATAAACGTGTCGGTTTTATCGTAGAGAATGCCTCTACTTTTTTGGATGCCGATGTCTTGCAGTTCTTGCGAATACGGCTATTCAGGAATGGCGAGGTCGTGTATGAGAATGTAATCGACGAGTCCAACGTGGTCGGGGTTGGCTTGATAGGCAGCGAGCAATCTCAAAAGATACGGTATAGCGTAAAGGTTCCTGCGAGTGTGGATTTTGATGAATTCCAATTGTGGACTTCCGGCGTGTTGAATTTGGGTTTGAACACGTTGCGTATTTATTATGGCTTTATGGAATCGGCCGATGATGATTGTTCGGACCCGCTAAAGAATGGTTGTGCCCTGGCCGTTTCTACGGAGGAGACGAATGCTTCCCTGTCTTTACAAATACCGTTTCAAACTGTTTCCGTTGCCGGGACATTGGTCAATGGTGATCTTTTGTTGGATGGTGATATGAATACTGCGTTGACCTATACGCCTGCCGTTGGTGTAGGGACAGGTCTTGTCTTATGCGTGAAATTAGGACGTACCATGGATAAGACCCAGCAACTGGGGCTTGCCTTGGATAGCAAGACGTTTGTGCTTGGAGCCGGTGTCGGTTCCTGGATAACGGTTTCGACTTATCTGAACGGCCAAGAGACCGGGGAGAAGTTCTCGGACTGGAATACTGTCGGGTTGGACGTGATAGGCTATGGTGACAGGCGATATCTTATCTCGCAACCGACATTGCCTTATGATGAGGTACGTATTGCTTTTGCGGCCGTTGTAAGCGCATTGGAAGGGTATAATCTGTACGGCCTCTTTTTCCGTAGCGACATAGATGGCGACGGGCTGCCTGATTGTATGGATCCGGAAAGTTGCGCGGGTGGTTTGGCGAATTTGCGAACGACTCCGCATATTTGCGAAGGGGAAAAGGTCGTGCTGTATGGGCAAGCGAAATTTGAGGAAGAAGAGGAAAAGGACTATAAGATGTCCATCTTTAAGAAAGCGGATGATATTCATACGGCAGAACCGGTATTTTCTAAAACTTTTACCATCCATAAAGGGATTTTCCAACAAGAAATATGGGAGGCAACAGAGGCCGGAGAGTATAAACTAATCATTTATGACAAGGATGATGAAAATGCAGAGTTCGTATTGTCTGAATTGTACTTTACTGTCCATCCGCTTGAAACAACTTGGTTAGAAAATGTGACTGGCACTGACTGGAATGCCTGGGAAAATTGGTCGAAGGGCTCGCCTTGGACATGTACCAATGTGATTATTCCTGAATCCGCACAAGCTTATCCGATTCTGGAAGCGGATGCGTCAAACGGCTGTAACTATATTCATTTTGAACCGAACGCTGAGGTGAAAAACACACATCATCTGGATTATAAAAAGGCATGGGTGGATATTGAACTGTCTCCCAACCGATATTATATGGTGGCAGCTCCGTTGAAAAGAATCTATTCGGGAGACTGGTTTGTCGCTGCCAATGGAATACAACTGCCGGACACATTCACCTCGTTGACTGCGAATAACTATCCAGAAAACCGGGTCACGCCTACTATTTATCAACGTATCTGGGATGCGGCTTACATGGAGCAGTTGATCAATTCAAGCAATCGCCCGTTTGTAAAACCGGGAGATAAAGTAGATATAGCCGTGACCGGCTGGACTAAACCTTTCAATTGGCTGGCTACACCCTATGACAAGAATACGTTGGATGGGCAAGAATTTGATTTCAATGCCTTGTCGGTGTGGGTACATCCGTTGAAGCCATCCGAGAAGGAAGAAGGTGATAACGGCCAAACGTATACTTTCCGTTTCCCGAAGGAGCATACGGAATATCATTATTATGATGAGAAGGGAACTCAATTAAGCGTAGGCGTGCGGATAAATGACAGGAATAATTCCGGACGTTTTATCTATGAGCAGGAAGACGGGAAAGCCACCTTCCCGGTTGTCATGCGATTTAAGAATGGCTCTTTTAATAACAATACGTTCTTGGTCGGCAATCCGTTCATGACTCATATCGATGTAAAGAAATTCTTGGAGCGGAATGAGCATATTGCTTCCGTTAAAATATATGATGGACAAAATGGAACAGCCAACTCGCTGATCCATAACTTGGATGGTGATGGTATCTTGGAAGCAAGGCCGGGTAATGGTGGTGATGGCTTACGGGCTATCGCCCCGACGCAGTCTTTTTTTGTGACTTGCGAAGAGCGGATGGTGGAGTCGTGTACCATTACCTTTACTGAAGACATGTTAGAGACACAACCGGAACTGCAACAGGCAAATCGGTTGTCGAGGAAACAAAGCGCTTCCGTGGCAAGCCGGTCGGTACGCTTGATGGCATCAGCCGATAACTGCCAATCCGGCGCTTTGGTGTATTTTTCCCAAAAAGCGAATGATCATTACCGGGAGAACGAGGATGCGGAAGTCCTGTTGGAAAATGAGATAAACCCGACAATCGCCTTGTTTACCATAGCAGAGCAACGTGCGCTGGATATTCAGCAACGTGCGAATGGCGGAGAGATACCTCTCGGTATATATTTAGCCAAGCCAGCGGATGTCAACTTGTCGATAACGATTCCCGAAAGCTATTCCGGTTGGATCTTGAAAGATTTGGACAACAACCGGATTCATCCCTTGCTTGCCGGAAAAGAAAATAAGATTGAGCTGGGACGGCTGACAACCAACATAGGGCGTTTTTGTTTGAAAGGAGAATCGATCGCGACAAGTAACGGAGTAATTGCCGCGACACAACCAAAAGTATTCTGTTATCGGGATGAAAGCGGCGGTCAGGTTATTGTGCGTTCGACCGAGGGGCTTATGCGGCGCTGTGATGTTTTTACGATTGATGGAAGGATGTCCGGCCGGGTACAATCGGAGTCAGCCGAATACCGTCTGCCGATCGCTAAAGGGGCTTATGTGGTAAAGGTCTATTTGCGGGATGGAACCAGTGCTGTTGTAAAGGTATTTTGAACCAGTAAAATTAAGATACGATGAAGCGGATATTATATATGATAAGTCTTTTATGTTTAGGCTTGTTAAGTACAGGTTGCGATTCGGAAGAACAACCGGGGGAGGAGGAAAAGAGAACCGTTGAGGTGCCGGTGGAGTTTAACTTTACTTCCAGTGGTAACGAACTGACCACCCGAACGAATCCGGTAGGGCCGGGGAACCCCGGTGAAACCAATACCCGCCCGATTTACGTGGATCGAGTAAAAGTATATATTTATCAGCGTCCGGCCGACCAAACATACGAGACTGACAGGGAGGGCTTTTTAAGAGCCAATGAGTTGGTATTACCTGCCCATCGGACCGGGAATGCAGGCGCTGATGGACAACCTCGTTTCACGGCGACAGGAAAAATTCCCTTGGAGAGTGAGTATGAATACAGAATGACGGCCGTGGCTTATTCGGAAGAACAAGGAGAAAAGCGGTTGTTTGAGTTGAACGACTCCTATTTTAATCATGCGGAAATAACGTTGCTAGACAAAGATGAATATAAAACCCCGGAACTGTTTTTTGGTAATGTCGTTTATCAGGATACGGATACCGTCTTTCGTTATGATAGCAAGAACCCAAAGAAATTGACCGGTTGGTTGTATCGAGGGGTTGCCGGGATAGAACTGAACTTAGAGAATGTAGCGCCTGAAGTCAAACGAATTGATCTGCTTGCTGATTCCATTAATACCCGGGTAAAGGCACGGCTGTACGATGATTTCCGTTCGGCTTATGATATGAAAAGGAATGGACGTTTTGAACATTTTGTAATCGGTTCATGGGAAAGGAATATCGCGGATGTGAAGAATAATAATATACAAATAATAGGCTCGAATCTATTGGCGGTATGCACCTCCCTTAGTTTGCGCATAACGATAGACAAGGATGGAAAAGAGGAACAAGTCGTTTGCCGTTTACAAGTAAGAGAGAAAAAGGAAGATGGCGATGTTGACACAGACGAGAATGGAGGTACAGGAGGCAGTGCAAACGCTCAATTACGCTCCATCCCGGGTGATGCCGGGAATGGGACCGGGATTATCCCGGGAGGTGAGGAGACACCAGTGGATCCCGAAAATCCGGACTCGGGCAAGAACCCGTTTCAAATCTGTTTTAAGCGGAATCAGTACTATAAGATACTTGGCGATTATGAAAAATTGACAACAATGGAGTACGTACTTCAGGTAACCGTCAATCCCAATTGGGATGGTGATGTTTATTTACCCTTGGATAAGAGTGATGATAGTAATTGATATATTTCCAAGCGAAAAAATTGAGAGGCTTTAAGAGATGAAGAATGACCCTATACATGATCTGAACTTTTATGTACACGTAAAATCAGGTCATAAGTAAATTCTCTATCAAAAGATAGGGAATTTACGAGGCAACGGCCTGCTTGGGAAAGTAGACGTTGCCTTTATTTTTTGTGACGAATGATCTTGTGAATATTAAAAACTGATAAAATCTATTTGCGTATTAAAAAAAATAAAAATCTATTTATGGTAGCAAGGAAAGCTTCATTACAGCATAAGGTTCTTTTAGGGTATATGATATTGATCATGGCTGTTTGCGGTATGGTTTCCATCTTGTTATACGAACGGAGCCGCATGCGTGAAATAAAAACGGAAACATCGGAGATACGCAGGATACGCCATGACATCAGTACGGCGCATCGCTATATCACGGAGCTTGCCACCTATGGAGAGTCCGTCATAGTCTGGGAGGATACCGATTTTCGTGAGTATCGCAGAAAACGCTTGCAAACGGACAGCTTGTTACAAATATTGAAAGTGAGTTGTGGCACGTTCGTCCTGCCAAAGCAGATAGACTCCCTATGCCATTTATTGGAAGCCAAGGAGGTACACCTGCTCCGCATTATGGAGACCATTACCAGACAGGGGGAAGCGGACAGTCTACTCGCAAATCGTCTGCCTGTTGTTATCAGGGAAGCGGTTCGTACCCGGACAGTCACTCAAAAGAAAAAAGGGATTGCCGGTTGGTTCGGTGGAAAAAGGAGCGTACAGGTCTTCGAGCCATCGAAAGGACTGCAAGATTTGAATGAGAAGCTGATCGCCATGCAAGAGGAACGTGAACGCCGGATAGACATTTATACCGACAGTCTGCGCATACAGAATAAGGCCTTGAACCGGAAGTTGCAAATACTCATCACCCATCTTGACGGACAAGCGCAGGCGGCGTTCATCAGTCGTGAGGAAAAAATCACGGAAGCCGGAGATTTTTCTTTCAAGCTGTTTGTCTTGGTAATCGTCTCCGCTTCCTCCTTGCTATTCATCTCGTTCCTGATCATACGGCATGACATCAGGAAAGAAAGGGAAGGGCGGGCACAGCTCCAAAGGATAAACCGTGAGAACGAGGAACTGCTCGGTATGCGTAAACAGATCATCCTGACCATCTCTCACGATATACGGGGACCATTGGGTAATATCAACAACTGCGTGGAGCTGGCCTCGGAAACCCGTGAAAAGAAAAAACGGGAAGGCTATCTGGAGAACATCCGCCATTCCTGCCGCCATATACTGAATCTGGTGAACAACCTGATGGATGTTTATAAGATCAATGAGACCAAGGATACCCGTAACGAGGTTCCTTTCCGTCTAAACAACTTGCTTGACAACATATCGAAGGAATATGCCCGCAAGGCGGGTGGCCGGGCCTTGCTGTTCGAGCACCGGCATAAGAATGTCGGCGATATTACAGTGAGAGGAGATGCGGACAAATTGGAACAAATATTGGACAATCTGCTGACAAACGCCATCAAGTTCACCCTGTCGGGTACGATCCGTTTCCATACCGAGTATATGGCGGGAAGATTATATGTGGAGGTCGGTGATACCGGTATCGGTATGGATGAGGAGACATTGGAACGTGTCTTCCGTCCGTTCGAGCGTGCGGCGCAGGAGATAAACTCGGAAGGTTTCGGTCTTGGGCTTTTTATCACGAAAGCTCTTGTAAAGGTACTGGACGGAAGCATTGAAGTAGAGAGCCGACCAGGTAAAGGTACAACATTCCGCCTGTCGTTTCCCCTTTCGGAAACGACAGAAGAACCGGAAACAGAGGAGCTTCCGGTACAATCTGCGACGATACTTCCCAAACATGTACTGGTAGTGGACGATGACAGCATCCTTCTGAAAATAACGGAAGACATGCTCGGGCGCAACGGGGTGGAATGCACGACCTGTCAAAATGCAAAAGAAGCCATTCTAGCACTCAACCGCTTGGATTATGATTTGGTATTGACAGATATACAGATGCCCGTGACCGATGGTTTCGGCTTGTTGAGATTACTGCGTAACTCGGATATCGGAAATTCCCGTACCGTTCCGGTCGCTGTCATGACGGCACGGGGGGACGGGGACTCGGGCGTGTATATGAAGTCCGGTTTTTGCGGTTGCATACACAAGCCTTTCTCTTCAAAAGGACTACTGGCCTTTATCTCCTCCGTTACGGAGGGTAGAAGCGCCGGCATGTCCCCGTTCGACTATTCCCGTCTGATGGAAAGTACGGACGACCGTCGTCATATGTTCGGTCTTGTCGCAAAAGAGTCGGAAAAGGATATTGCCGAACTGGAGGAGGCTTTGAGAAAAACCGACCGGGAAGCCATGCGGAGGATCGTACACCGGATGGCTCCGGTCTGGGAGTTGTTAGGGGCCAACGATGTGCTGTCCGGTTATCGGATGCTCCTGCATGACAGGATCTCGAGCGACGAGACGGTCAGAGAGTACACGATGAGAATTATGAAACAGATACGGTTACTGATAGACGAAGTAAATAATGAATTAAGAAAGAAAAATGATGGGGATGAAAAAAACTTTATTGATCGTGGAGGACAACCTGATTCTTTGCGATATTCTTGAGAGATGGCTACAGAAAGCCGGTTACGGGGTATTGACGGCCATAGATGAGCCTTCGGCACGCCGGAAAATCAAGGGGAATAACGTGGCGCTGGTACTGACAGATGTTCGCCTTCCCGAAGGGGATGGCATCAGCTTACTGGAATGGAGCATCTCCCAAGGGTTACATATCCCTTTTGTGGTGATGACCGAACATGCCTCCATTGCAGATGCGGTGCGTGCCGTCAAATTGGGCGCAAAGGACTACTTGCCCAAGCCTGTCCACGAGGAGTTACTGATGGAACTGTTACGGGGATTGATCGGCCTGCCAGTTTCCGTTCCCCCGAAGAAATCATTAATGAAAAGGCTTAGCGGGGCGGTCCGGGAGACCGAGCGGATAGCTTGTCGTGTGGCTCCTTTGAATTGTTCCGTCATGATCCTTGGACCGAACGGTAGCGGAAAAGAATCTGTCGCACAGCTGATCCAACAGCATAGCGGGCGTAAGGACAAGCCTTTTGTGGCGGTGAACTGTGGTTGTATCCGGGGGGAACTTGCCGCATCTGAGTTCTTCGGCCACGTGCAGGGGGCATTTACCGATGCGAAAAAGGATACTGCCGGCTATTTTGAGACGGCCAAGGGCGGTACGCTCTTCCTTGACGAGATCGGAAACATGCCTCCCGAAATGCAGACACTGCTGCTCAGGGTATTACAGGAAAGAGTGTATTGTCCAGTAGGCAGCCGCAAAGAACTTGAAGCCGATGTACGGATATTGTCGGCCACCAACGAGGATATGGAGCGTGCCATACGGGAGGGACGTTTCCGGGAGGACCTGTACTACCGTCTCGCCGAGTTTGAGATACGCCAGCCCTCTCTCTCCGAATGCCCGGAAGATATATTACCACTGGCTGACTTCTTTCGTGAGCAACATTCAGAAGAGATACGTGTGGAGACCTCCGGTTTTACCGAACAAGCCAAAATCTCCATGCTTTCCCACTCATGGCCGGGCAATGTGCGTGAACTTGACAACCGGATAAGACGTGCTGTCCTGTTGGCGGTATCTCCATTGTTAACCCATAAAGATCTGAATCTTAATGCGACCATCTGTAGGACAGGCGAAAAATGTAAAAAAGGCTTGATGGAAGAA
>OOBR01001323.1_pt1 | contig 14831 bp, 8 predicted proteins | sample 1671281 | NCBI WGS metagenome assembly OOBR01 (sample SAMN06348140, study PRJEB24527) | human gut metagenome | biome: human gut; feature: ankylosing spondylitis patient; material: feces | host: Homo sapiens | place: China | collected 2015-10
ATCATAGTATTATAAAATAAACTAAAGTAATTTATGAAAATATAAAAATACTTAAGCAAGAAACAATTTAAGGAGGAAGTTATGCGGCACAAAAAAATTGGAGGTAAGTTTAAAAAGACAGTTGCTGTCGGACTTATCGTGTCAATGGCACTTGGGTCTGCAACTCTCAGAAGTTTTGCGAAAGATGTAAGTGACGATAGTACATCAGGCTCAAAAACTGAAAGTTCGGATTCAGACAGTAAGTCATCAGTGACATCTGAAGAGTATTCCAGTGAGAGAATATCAACGATTTATACAAATATCAGCAAAAAATATAAATTGTCTGATTATACCGGTGAAGCGGTTTCGATACCGGTAGACAGTTCTGTTACGGGAAACAGCAAAAGTTATCTTACTACTAAAGTTAAAGGCTATGAAAAAAATAATAAAGTTCTTGATTTGACAAGTGGTAAAAAAGTAACACTTGATTTTGAGGTTCCGGAGGACGGTCTTTATTATATGAATTTTGATTATCTTTCATATGATGAATCAATACTTCCGGTTTCAATGAAGATGAAAGTAGACGGAGATTATCCGTTTTACGAATGTCGAAGTCTTGAGTTTGAGACAACCTGGAAATTAAGTGATGAACCGTCATATGACAGATATGATAATGAAGCGGTTACAATTCCAAATAAGCAGATACAGTGGGAAAGCAAATATTTGATGGATTCAAGTTATCGCCATTCAGATCCGCTTAAAGTTCAGCTTACAAAAGGAAAACATTCCATTGAACTTAGTGTTGACGAAGGAAACTTCCTTTTAGGAAATATCTCCCTTGAGGCACCTGTAGCTGTTGAAGAATATAAAGGTTCTTCTGACAAAGCAGATGGAAAAGAACTTATTACGATTCAGGGTGAAGATTATACGACAACAAATGATTCAGCTATTCACGGCGTTGCCGAGTATGATACAAGTGTTGATCCATATCAGGCTAAAGATACGGTGTTAAATACGCTTGATTCTGATTCATTCAGTACGGCAGGTCGGAAAGTAACATATGAATTTGAAGTTAAGACAGCCGGAAATTATAAGATTGCAGCAAACTATCGTCAGTCAGAAAAAACAGACTTCCCTGTATTCTGTGATGTTGCAATCGATGGAAAAGTTCCAAACAGTGCATTTAAAGATTACAGCATGGCTTATACTACAAAGTATAAAACAGCTACCATGCAGGATTCAAAAGGTGAGGATTTAAGTGTACATCTCGAAGCAGGAAAACATACGATTTCTTATACCATAAGCATGAATCCTATTTCATATATTATGGAAGAGATTGATGAAGTAATGTCAGATGTAAATGACCTTGCACTTGAGATTACAAAGGTTGCCGGTACAAATGCTGATAAGTATCGTGACCTCAAGCTTTCAAAGTATATTCCAAATCTGGAAAAGACACTTTACAGTTATTCAGACAGACTTACAAAGCTTGAAAAGAGTGCTGTTAAGTGGAGCGACAGTGACAAGAATGTAGCTGTTATGTCGTCACTCATTATCGCAGCAAAGCAGTTGAAGAGTCTTGCAGACAGTCCTGATTCGATTCCATATCGTATAGACGAGTTGTCAACAAGCTCAAACTCAGTAAACCATTATCTTGCAACAACGATTGATAACCTTATTGCAAACGATCTTGCAATAGACAGGATTTACATTTATCAGGATGGAGCAAAACTTCCATCGAAGCCGGGATTTTTTAAGTCTTGTGCGATGAATATTTCAAGATTTGTGGCATCATTTACTGACCAGGCTTACTCAACAAAGAATACAAACAGCGATCATATACAGGTCTGGGTAAACCGTTCAAGCCAGTATGTGCAGATTATGCAGAAAATGATTGATGAAAAGTTCACACCAAAGACGGGAATCAATGTTGATATAAGTATCATGCCTGACCAGTACAAACTTGTACTTTCAAATTCATCGGGAAATGCACCTGATGTTGCGACAGGTATCAACTACACGATTCCTTATGAGCTTGGTATCAGAGGTGCACTTGTCAATATGGCACAGTATGATGATTTTAAAGAATCGACAGATGGTTATGAGCCGGGATTCTTTATGACAGGTTCAATAAATGATGGTATTTATTCAATGCCGGAGACAATGAACTTCTGGGTATTGTTCTACAGGACAGATGTTCTTGAAAAACTTAATCTTGAAATTCCGAAGACTATGGATGATGTAATAGATATGCTTCCAAAACTTCAGATGAGAGGTTTAAATTTCTATTATCCGACAGCAGGTATGACGCTCATGAGAAACTTCCATGGTACTACACCTCTTATCGTGCAGAATGGTGGTTCACTCTATGCTAAGACGGCAGCCAACGGCACGGCAATCGGAAATGAGAAGTCGGTAAACGGATTTACAAAACTTACGGATTTGTTTACTGTTTATAATATGCCTGTCAATGTTGATAACTTCTATCAGCATTTCAGAAATGGTGATATGCCTATCGGAATTGCGGATTATGCAACATTTAATATGCTTACAAATGCAGCTCCTGAACTTTCAAGTTCTTGGAAAGTTGCACTTATCCCAGGTACTCAGAAATCAGACGGAACTATTGACCGTTCAGTCTGTGGATGTGCTGAGAGCAGTGTTATCTTTAAGAGCAATTCTGAGAGACAGAAAAAGGCATGGGAATTTGTTAAATGGTGGTCTTCAACAGAGACACAGGCAGAGTTTGGACAGACTATTCAGATTACATATGGTGGTGAATATATCTGGCCTACGGCAAATACAAAAGCGTTTGCACAGCTTCCTATAAATTCTGATACAAAGAAGATTGTTGAAGAGACAGCAAAGAATGTTAAGGACGTTGCGAGAGTTCCGGGTACATATCTCCTCGAACGAGAGATGAGTAATACATTTAATGATATTGCCGTAAACGGTGATAACGAGCAGACGCGTATAGACAAAGCGGTTAAGACCGTAAACCACGAGTTTGAAAGAAAACTTGAGGAATTCGGATATAGTGACAGTGATGGCAAAGTAATAAAAGATTATAAAATTCCGACTTATGAATCTGTAAAGAAACTGCTTGGCAGAACAGATGATGACGAATAATATAATCGGAGGGATGAGAAAGAATATGGCTAACGAAAATAAAGAAAAATTAGTTAGAAAGCCCGGTAAGAAGAAAACCGGCATTAGAAAAAGAGAAAATTCAAACACAAACGGTTATCTCTTTATGCTGCCATATGCTCTTATGTTTGTGGTATTCATATTACTTCCGACAGTATTAGCGGTTGTACTTTCATTCACAAACTTTAATGCGATTCAGTTCCCAAAATTTGTAGGATTTTTGAATTACATTACACTTATTACAAGTGATGAAGTATTTATGCAGTATGTATTGCCAAATACCGTATTGTATGCGGTTGTTGTAGGTATCGGAGGATATATTTTATCCTTCGTGCTTGCATGGGCACTTTGTAACCTTACAAAAGTTCCAAGAACTATATTTGCCCTTATCTTATACTCACCGAGTATGACAGCAGGTGTTGCGATGACAGTTCTCTGGAAGGTTATCTTCTCAGGTGACCAGACAGGTCTTTTGAATGCATGGCTTATGAACCTCGGTCTTATAGACGAACCTATCATATGGCTTGTAAATACAAAATACCTTTTACCTATAGTTATTATCATAGGTCTTTGGTCTTCAATGGGTGTAGGTTTCCTCTCAATGATAGCAGGTATCTTAAACTCAAATGAAGAACTTTATGAAGCAGCAGCTATTGATGGAATCAAGAATCGTTTCCAGGAAATGATATACATAACAATTCCTCAGATGAAACCTCAGATGTTGTTCGCAGCGGTTATGGCAATCGTAAATGCGTTCCAGAATGGTCTTATATCTACACAGCTTACCGGTAATCCGTCACCCGGATATGCGGCACAGCTTATTGTAAACCATATAGAAGATTACGGTTTCTTAAGATACGAGATGGGTTATGCGGCAGCAGTTTCAGTTGTATTGTTATTAATCGTTCAGATATTCTCGAAAGCGGCAAATGCACTTTTGACGGAAAAAGACGATTTTTAAAAGAGGAGGAAAAAAGAAATGGCATATAAAGGCAAGAGAATTAATCCTCAAAAGTTTGAAAGAGGACAGATTAAGATTATCGCCATATTATTACCTCTCGTAATATTCATGGCACTACCAATCGTGTTTATTGCAAACCATGCGTTTAAGCCGATGGATGAGTTGTTTGCATTCCCGCCTACATTCTTTGTAAGAAATGCAACACTTGAAAACTTCACAAAGCTGATAAAGTTCAGCCGTACGGCAGGTGTTCCACTCAGCCGTTATGTATTTAACAGTTTACTGGTTACGGGACTGACAGTAGGATTGTCACTTCTGTTTACAACATTTGCGGCATTTGCTCTTGCAAAGTTAAAATTCAAGGGCAGACAGCTTATGATGAATATAAACCAGCTTGCTCTTATGTTTGTTGCAACAGCAGTTCTTATTCCAAGATACCTTGTTATCTGTAAAGTAGGACTTATCGACAGCATATGGGCACATATCTTACCATTGCTTGCTTATCCGGTAGCACTTTTCCTTGTTAAGCAGTTCGTGGAGCAGGTTCCTGACTCACTTATCGAAGCAGCTTACATTGATGGTGCAACAGACTGGACGGTTTACAGAAAAATCATTATTCCGATGATAAAACCGGCTATTGCAACAGCAGCAATCCTTGTTTTCCAGCAGGTGTGGGTAAACATGGAAACATCAAACTACTATGTAAATGATGACAGTATGAAAACATTGACTTTCTATATGAACTCACTTGTCAATGTAAATAACACAGTCTCCGGTCAGGGTATGGCGGCGGCAGCCTCACTTATATTGTTTGTTCCTAACCTCGTGTTATTTATCATACTTCAGAACAATGTCATGAATACAATGGCACATTCAGGTATCAAGTAAATGAAGCTAGAGGAGGAGAAGGAACAGACATTATGAAAAAGAATAAAAATTTATTTAAGATTGTTTCTGTATTGCTCTTGGCATTCGTAATAACGCTGTCAACAGGATTAAATTCCGTAAGTGTTTCTGCAAACACACCATATCGTACATTTACAAATGACGGTTATGGACGGACGATGGAAACACAGACAGCGTACCTTGCACAAAAGACACTTATAAAATTCGGCAATGAATTTATGAGCAATCCAAGTGATATGTACATAACTTCTGACGGCACGATATATGTTGCTGACACAGGTCATGGGCGTATCCTGGTTGGTACAGCAGACGGAAAGTTATTAAACATTATCGGTAAAGGAAAGTTAAAAACACCAATGGGTGTATTTGTAACTTCCGACAAAAAGATTTATGTGGCTGATAAAGATGGAAAAGCGGTTTTTGTTTTTGATCAGAACGGAAAAGTTTTAAACAAGTACACAAAGCCGGATAGTCCGCTTTATGGTGAGGGACTTGACTTCCTGCCGCAGAAGATAGTTGTAAATGATGCAGGTGTTATGTATATCGTATGTCAGTCAAATACAAACGGTATCGTCGAGATTTCGCCGGAAGAAGGCGGAACATTCCTTGGATACTTTGGTACAAACTATGCATCAGTGAGTCTTCAGACTATTATCTATCGTGCTATCCTTACTGATGAGCAGAGAGCAAAGATGGTAAGTAATATGCCATCAACACCTGATAACCTTTCGATAGATACGAAAGGACTTATCTACACGGTAACACGTGGTGATGAGAATATGTCTCTTAAAAGACTTAACATCGCAGGTACAAACCTTATAAAAGGCGGTGTGAGTGATTATGATGAATCACCGGCGGCAGTTACAACAGGTAACCATGATAACATCTATGTTGCATCATCACAGGGTTACATCTACGAGTACAACAAACAGGGTGAACTTCTCTATGTATTCGGTGGTACTGATGATGGTACGCAGAGAGTTGGTCTTTCAACGCAGGTTACAAGTATTCAGGTAGATTCTAAGGACAATATATATGTACTCGACTCTGATAAAAAGCAGATTCAGGTTTATGAGCCATCAGAATTTACACAGCTTTTGCATAAGGCACTTTACCTTTATTCAAAAGGTCATTATACGGAAAGTAAGAAACCATTGCAGCAGGTTCTTCAGATGAACAGTATGTTTGATTATGCAAATAAGGCTATGGGTCGTGCATACTTCCAGGAAGAAAACTACGACATGGCACTTAAATATGCAAGACTTGCAAAAGATTATGAAGGATATTCAGATGCTTTCTGGGAAATACGAAATGAGTGGCTTAAAGATAATATTGTAGCAGCACTTGTGATAATAGTTGCATTGTGGGCAGCATTTAAGATTGTGAAATCTCTTGATAAAAAGAAGGGTATTCTCGCAAAACCTAAAGCAGCTATTGCAAACTTCAAGCAAAAGACATTTGTCGCTAATGTATGCTATTCAAAATATTTTATGAAACATCCTATTGATGGTTCATACGGAATCGCAAGAGAGGGCAGGGCATCATGGTCTGCACCGTCATTTATACTTCTTGTATTTATGATAGAGTATATAATCAACAAATATCTCTGCGGTTTCTTGCAGAAAACAGTAAGAGAAGGAAGATATGAGATTTTCTCAGATATTGGAAAGATTGTCATTGTAATGGCAGCCATTACATTATGTAACTATCTTGTATGTACTATAAATGAAGGTGAAGGTACGATAAAGAAGATTTATACATACTTCTGCTATTCACTTCTTCCATATGTAGTATATATACCATTTAGTTTCATATTGACACATATACTTACAACTAATGAGCAGTTCCTTATCACACTTCTTCAGTATGTAATTTACGGATGGGTAATTGTACTTGTGATACTTGGCATAAAGGAAGTAAATAATTACACGGCAAAGGAAACAGCCAAGGTTATCTGTATAACAATATTTACAATTTTGATTATGGCACTTCTCATATTTATAATTTATGTATTATGGGCTCAGGTATTTGAGTTTATCAGTGCCGTATTTGGAGATTTGGCTAAGAATAAGAAAAAAATTATAGCAATAGTTAGTGCATTGGCACTTTTAGTCGCAGCGGTACCGGTTATGTCACATGCGACCGGTGTTGATTCTGACAATGATGCAACAAGCACATCAGATGCGACAAGTTCAACGGATGCCTCTTCACAAAAGAAAGAAGAGGAGAATAAAAACAAGATTAAAAGTGACGGTGAAGTTGTTCAGGATGGTGCTGTAGGTAAGGTTGACAAGTCAAAATGGATAACACTTAAAGATTACAAACTTGTAGCCGAGAATGACACATACAAAATGTTTTTATATGAGCCTCGTCTTTCAATAATGCTTCAGAATAAGAAGACAGGAAAAATCATGGAGTCTACACTTAGTGATGAGAAGGATGATGGAAACAGTAACAGCGTATGGAACGGTTATATGAAATCAGGTATTGTTATCAATGCCATCAAAGATGCAAAGAATACATACCAGGTTGATCTTATAAATAACCAGAATACGATAAATGTAAACAAAGAGTCAGATGGATTTACGGCAGATATTTATTTTGATGAATATCAGTTTGGGCTTTCAGTAAATGTAAAACTTGACGGTGAAGATGTAGTAGTATCTGTTCCGGATAAATCTATCAAAGAAGATGCAGATGGTATTTATATTTCAACAATAAGTCTCTTCCCTCTCATGGGATATACATATCTTGATGACGAAGAAGGATATATGCTTATTCCTGATGGAAACGGAGCACTTATCAATCTTGACAATAAAGAGGGAAGATATACAACGGGATTTTCTCAGAACATTTACGGAAGTGATGCCGGATTTGATGATTCTGAAGTAAAGACTTATCTCTGGGATAAGATTGATATGGTAGAAGATGCAAATGAAGTCATCGCACCAATCTTTGGCATGGCTCATACAAAACAGCAGCTTGGATATATCGCAGTAGTGGAAAGTGGTGACAAGCGTGCGAGCATTGAGGCTCATCCAAACGGAGTTATGGTAAACTATAACCGTTGTTTTGCAAAATTTAAGTTGAGAGATATTTATGTTCAGCCTCTTAACAATTCAAATTCAGGTACGGTTACAAAAGCAGAAGAAAAACGCACTCACATGGATATGACAGTAAGATATATGATGCTTTCAGGTGATGACGCAAACTATTCTGCAATGGCAGCAAAATACCGCAATTATCTTCTCGACAATGGTCTTGTCACAAAGAAAGACGACTCATACAACACAAGAGTTGATTTCCTTGGAACAGACAGAGAAGAATTCCTTGTAGGGACAAGAGCTGTCACAATGACAACAACAGAAAATATCTCTGACATATTTGGAGAGTTAAAGAAAAACGGAGTTGCAAGTCTTATATCAATGTATAAGGGATGGCAGAAAGGCGGTCTTTATAATGTGCCTGTCACAAAGTATAAAGCTGACAGACATATTGGCGGAACAGGCAAGCTTACAAAACTTATAAAAGATTCTGCAAAAGACAATTATCAGTTGTACCTTTACAATGATGCTTTAAGACTTAACCCGTCAACAAACAAGCTTACATATGATATGATAAAGCAGGTAAATAAGAGAACATTTAAAGAGGAAGAAAAGAAAGAAGTATATGATACATTCTATTATCTTACTCCGTCAAAAGCCAACGAAGACCTTAGTGAGTTAGTTGCTTCATATACAGATGACGGAGTGAAGAACCTTGCAATAGCAGGACTTAGTAATACAATCTTTTCTTATAGCCTTAAAGGAAAGTTCTATACAAGAAATGACACTGCAAATGACAATACAAAGCTTATCGGCGATGTAGCAAAGAAAACAAATCTTGTACTTGAACAGCCTGTATCTTACCTTTGGAAAGATACAAATGCATTTCTTGATATGCCTCTTGGCTCATCAGATTATATGTATGTTGATGAGGAGATACCTTTCCTTTCAATGGTACTTAAGGGAATTATCCCAATGTATTCAAATTATGTAAACTTTGAAGCAAATAAACAGGAATTCCTTTTACAGATGGTTGAAGCCGGTGTTTATCCGTCATTCTATGTGACATATGAAAATTCATCAGACCTTATATATACGAACTCGTCAGATCTTTACAGTACGGAGTACAAGACATATAAGGACACTATCGTTAAGTATGATAAGGATTTAAGAAAACTTAATGAGGTTACAAAGGGTTCGGTTATTAAGAAACATGAGAAACTTAACAATGGAGTTACAGTAGTAACTTACGACAATGGCACAAAGATCTATGTAAACTATACAAGCGTTTCAAGAACGGTAGATGGTGTAAAGGTCGGGGCTATGTCATATTCGTATAAGGCAGGTGAGACTGAATGAGTGAAGAAATGAAGAAGAAAAAGAAAATGACAAAAGAAGAGAAAGAGCAGTTAAAGCAGTTAAAGAAAAGTGCTAAACCCGGAAAACTTGCTAAGAGAGATGCGATTACCGGTGTACTGTTTATATCGCCATGGATAGTCGGTGCGATTTTATTCTTAGCTTACCCATTGATCACATCGTTCAGGTATGCATTAAATAATATCAGCATCACACCACTTGGTATGAATTTTAACTTTGTAGGTTACGGGAACTTTACACAGATACTCTTATCAGAGTCGGATTTTGTTACAAATCTTATAGATTATGTGGTATCAACTGTTATATCAGTACCTATTATAGTCGTGTTCGCACTTATTATATCTATGATGCTTAATCAAAAGATAAAAGGTAAGGGATTCTTCAGACTTATCTTTTTCCTTCCGGTTATCATCGTAAGTGGTCCTATCCTTGGAATGTTAAATGCCCAGGGAGCAGGAAGTATCACATCTATCGATACACAGGCAATAACAGAGGCAATAAAAGGATTTCTGCCTGCTGCACTTGCAACACCTATCTCGGAACTTTTTGAGAATATGGTAACAATACTCTGGTATTCAGGTGTGCAGATACTTATATTCCTCTCAGCATTACAGAAGATTGACAGATCAATGTATGAAGCTGCAAAAATCGATGGTGGTTCAGGATGGGAGTGTTTCTGGAAGATAACACTTCCAAATATCAAGCCAATGATACTTTTAAATATTGTATATACTATAGTATTTATTTCAAACAACGATCAGAACTCGATTATAGGACTGATAAAAACAGCAATGTTCTCAGGAACGGAAGAAAAGGGTTATGGATATGCATCAGCGATGGCGTGGTTGTATTCAGTGGTAGTTCTCCTTATTGTAGGTCTGTTCTCACTTGTATTCTTAGCTAAGAAAGATGTATATGAGAAACAGGTTAAGAGAGCAAAGAAAGCCCACAAGAAAGAACAGCGTCAGCTTAAGAAGATAGAAAGGAGGAGCGCAAGAAATGCCAAGAAGAACGCAAAAGCAGCAGCCTAGTACGGCAGTTGTATCAACACAGCCAAAATTTACAAAAGAAAAGTTTCGCAAATTCCTTTTAGGCTCCAAAGAGAAAGAAGGATTCTTAAAGGTATTTGTTATATATGCACTCCTCATATGTATCGGATTTATATATATTTATCCTATTCTTTATATGGTGAGCCAGAGTTTCATGACACTTGATGACCTGCTTGATTCTTCAATCAACTGGATACCGTCAAAGTTAAATTTAGACAACTATAAACAGGCAGCTCAGAGTATGGAGTTCTGGAAGTCTTTCGGACAGAGTATAATAATTGCCGGTGTACCTACACTTTGTAATCTTCTTTCGTGTTCTGTAATCGGATACGGACTTGCCCGTTTCGAGTTCCCTGGAAAGAAAGTTGTACTTGGAATCATCCTCTTTACATTTATTCTTCCAAGTCAGATTACAATGATACCTACATATGTACTTTATTCTAACATGGGTATTCTTGGAACAATCTGGTCATTTGTACTTCCGGCACTCCTCGGAATGGGTATAAATGCACCGATATTTATATTGATATTCTGGCAGTTCTTCAGACAGGTGCCAAAGGTACTTATCGAAGCTGCACAGATTGATGGAGCAGGATATCTTAAGTCATTCTTTAAAATATCACTTCCATCTGCATCACCTGCTATCATTACAGTATCACTTTTCTCATTTGTATGGTACTGGAATGAGTCATATCTTACACAGATGTATGTATCAGGTGTTACGACAAAATCGGGCTGGTCATCACTTGTTATCAAGCTCAGTGACTTCGCATCAAACTACTCAGATTATGCACAGACTGCAACAACAGCCGTAACAAGTATAAATGAGTCGATAAACATGGCGGGTACAATGCTCAGCATACTCCCATTGCTTGTAATGTATTTCGTTCTCCAGAGATACTTCGTAGAGAGTATTGATAGAACAGGTATTACAGGAGAATAAAGAGTTAAATTGTATAACAATTTAACTCTGCAAAAAAACCATATATGCAAGTTTTTTTGCTAAGATTAAGCAAGAAGTAACATGATTTAACTTTGAGAAGAGTATTTCTAAGGCTGCAACGAACGCAGCCTTAGAAGTAGAAACTTCGCAAAGCAGAGTAGTTACATGAATTTGTTCGGATTAAGTAGAAAGTAACAGTTCAGCCTTTCATTTTTGAAATGAAAGGCTGTTTTGTCAATTATCTTTTTATAGATGAACTGTTACTTTAAAACAAAAAATCATTAATGGTAAGTTTTGCATTGGTGATTTTTTGTGTTTTTTGTGAATAAAAATGTATAAATTGTAAATGACTTCATAAAAAGTTAAAATATTTCACAAAAAACTATAGCATTTGTGAAAAAAGTGTGATATAATATACAACATAAAATGAACTAAAAAGTTATCTAAATATTAAGGAGGAAAACTATGAGGAAAAAACTTATGGCACTTCTGCTCGCCGCATCTATGGTAGTAGGTATGACAGCTTGTGGAAGTAATGGCGGTTCCGTTTCAAAAAATAGTGCAAAGGATGTTTCCGGAAAATATGATGAAACAACTATTGATGGAATCAAGTATAAGAAAGCAAAGGATATTACAAGTGATAAGATTGAGCTTACATATTATCACTTTGATCAGGATGAAACAGTTAAGTATCTTGCAAAGCGTTTCATGAAGATTTATCCAAATATTAAGGTAAATGTTAAATATCAGAATGTTGCTAAGTACAATGATTCATTACTTACAATGGTATCAAATAAGGAAGCACCTGATGTAATTATGTTCTCAGATGCAGATTTTGCACTTAATAACAGACTTGTGATGGATATTTCATCATATTGGAATTCTGATCCTGAGACAAAGGAAGTTGCATCAACAGTTAATGACTGCGGACTTGGATGTTACGGAACAGAAAAGAGATATGCAGTACCTGTTAAATTCTTCCCTGGTGTTATGTATGTTGACAGAAATGTATTATCAACACTTAATGTTAAAGCACCTTCAAGAAACTGGACATGGGATGACATGATTAAGCTTATCAAGGATACTACAGTTAAGAAGTCATCAGATGGTATGGCTTATTATGGATGTGGTTACTACAACAGACTTGATTCATACTATGGAATTGCTGCTAAGCAGACAGTTCAGGGTGAGTTCGGTTTTGACGGAACACAGTTTGACCTTACAGCATGGGCTAAAGGTGAGCAGCAGTTTGCAGAACTTAAACAGGGTGGATATATCGCACCTCAGACACAGACACTTGACATGGAAAGCTGGATGGGTGACTTCGATGCATGGTGTGGAGCTTCAAGCCATGTAGCACTCTTTACAGAAGCATTCTGGACATATCAGGGAACATGGGCTACAAAAGCATTCCAGAAATATAACCTTGATATCGTACCTTATGTAATTCCTGCAGTAAGTAAGGAAGATGCTTCAAAAGACCATCATTCAATCGCAACTATCGACTTTGGTGGTGTTACAACATCTTGTAAGTATCCTCGTGAAGCATATGAGCTTCTTAAGTTCATGAGTTTTGGCCAGGATGGATGGAAGACAAGAATTGAGCTTTACAATGATGAGAGCCAGAAGAACTCTAAGGGTCTTGCACTTAAATATGATGTTATGCCTGCACCTATCACAACAAATTCAGACATCTGGAATGATTATATCAAGATGTATTGCAAGGGTATGGATGATGAGCATGTTAAACTTTGGAAAGAATACTTTGCAAGTTGTATGCAGCCTATCCCATACGGATGGACAAGTATCGCAGGATATTGGAACTATTGTAATGAGTACTTCAACAAGATTGATATTCATAACAAAGTTGACAGCGGAGAAAAGAAAGCTGCTGATTATATAGACGAAGCAACAAGAAAAGCTAACTGGTATCATGCAAAAGCAATGCTTAAATACTTCGGAAAGAGCGGTTATAATGTTCTTTCAGATGCTGACATCGCTAAGTATGAGAAGATGGAAAAAGCTAATAAATAATTAAGTTTTTTGAATTTAAAGCGAATATAAAAAAGAGGAGATTCCGAAAGGAGTCTCCTTTTGCTTTCACAAAAAAATCACTTGCTTTTTATATACGCCTTTAGTATAGTAAGAATGAATCTGCCATCATCAAACTGTTTGGTGCGATCCACGGAGCGGTTTGATGATAAGCGGATAAACACAAACAGGTAAAGGAACGACGAAATGGCAGAATATGTAAATGTTGCTGTAGATGCGATGGGAGGAGATAATGCTCCCACCGAGATCGTAAAGGGCGCTGTAGAGGCTGTCAATGCGGACAAACGTGTCAAAGTATTCCTGGTAGGTAAGGAGCCGGTGATCCGGGAAGAATTAAAGGCATATACCTACGATGCAGAACAGCTGGAAGTCGTACATGCCGAAGAAGTCATCGAGACTGCAGAACCTCCGGTTATGGCGATCCGCCGTAAGAAGGATTCTTCCATTGTCAAAGCCATGTATATGGTGAAGAACGGTGAATGCGATGCTTTCGTATCCGCAGGAAGTACCGGTGCAGTACTGGTAGGCGGACAGGTGATCGTAGGCAGGATCAAGGGCGTAGAACGTCCTCCGCTGGCACCGCTTATCCCTACTGAAAAAGGCGTGTCACTGCTGATCGACTGTGGCGCCAACGTAGATGCCAGACCATCTCATCTGGTACAGTTTGCGCAGATGGGTTCCATTTATATGGAACACGTTGTGGGAATTAAGAACCCAAGAGTCGCTATTGTAAATATCGGAGCAGAAGAAGAAAAAGGAAATGCCCTTGTAAAAGAAACATTCCCACTTTTAAAAGCCTGTCCTGATATTAACTTTATTGGCAGTATTGAAGCAAGGGAAATTCCACATGGCGGAGCAGATGTCATCGTCTGTGAAGCGTTTGTCGGCAATGTGGTACTGAAAATGTACGAGGGCGTCAGCTCCGCACTGCTGCATCAGGTAAAGCAGGGAATGATGTCCACACTGCGCAGTAAGATCGGCGCACTGTTAGTAAAGCCCGCGCTGAAGAAGACCTTGAAGAGCTTCGATACCTCCCAGTACGGAGGAGCTCCGCTGCTTGGCTTAAACGGTCTGGTAGTGAAGACCCACGGAAGCAGCAAGGCTGTGGAAGTGAAGAACTCCATCCTGCAATGCATCGCATTTAAGGAAGAGAAGATCAACGAAAAGATCAAAGAGCAGATCGGTCTGGAAGATAAGGCTGCAGAAAATAATTAAAATTACAAAATATTTGGAAAGAAGGAACTGTTATGGAATTCGAAAAGTTAAAGAAAATTATTGCTGAGGTATTAAATGTAGATCCCGATGAGATCACCATGGAGAAGATCCTTCGCGGACGGATCATCAAGCTCTACGACGAGGACCAGGACATCCTG
>OOBR01001343.1_pt1 | contig 14508 bp, 8 predicted proteins | sample 1671281 | NCBI WGS metagenome assembly OOBR01 (sample SAMN06348140, study PRJEB24527) | human gut metagenome | biome: human gut; feature: ankylosing spondylitis patient; material: feces | host: Homo sapiens | place: China | collected 2015-10
TAAAAAAGTAGTTAATATGAATAAGAATTTTGTAATCTCTCTATTCTTTCTATTAGGGAGTGCTACACTCTCTGCACAAGTGAAATTGCTTCCGATATTTTCGGATAATATGGTGTTACAGCAACAAACGCAAGCCCCTATATGGGGCGAGTCTAAGCCTAATAAGAAAGTAGAAATTACGACCTCATGGGATCAGAAAAAATATACTATTCAGGCTGATGCACAAGGGAAGTGGAGTACGAAAGTTGCTACCCCAGTAGCGGGTGGCCCTTATAATATTACAATTTCTGATGGTAAAAAGGTGAAGCTTTCTAATGTAATGATTGGTGAAGTTTGGATATGTTCCGGACAATCCAACATGGAAATGCAGGTAGAAGGTTGGGGTAAGGTGAAGAACTATGAACAGGAGAAAGAAGAGGCAAATAATTATCCTAATATTCGTTTCTTATTGGTAGAAAATGCGATGAGTCCTACACCTGTTGAGAATATTACAGTAAAAGAGAATGGTTGGCAAGTGTGTACATCAAAGAGTGTAGCGGACTTTTCTGCAGCAGGTTACTTCTTTGGACGTGATTTGAATAAATACCGTAATGTGCCAATAGGATTGATTGATACATCTTGGGGAGGAACAATTATAGAAACATGGACCAGTAATGAGGCACTATCCACTATACCGAGTATGAAGAAAAGACTCGAAGCATTGGTCGGTTTGCCTGCATCTCAGGAAGGACGCAAGAAAAAGTTTGAAGAAGATGTTGAGACTTGGAAAGCTGAAGTTGAAAGAATTGACAAGGGGTGTGTTAATGGGGAGGCTATATGGGCAGCTCCTGATTTTAACGATGCGGCATGGAAATCTATGAAAGTTCCAGGTTTGATGCAAGAACAAGATTTACCAGGATTTAGTGGGCTTGTTTGGTTTAGGAAAACAATTGATATTCCTGCTGGTTGGGCAGGAAAAGATTTGATCTTGAATTTAGGTGTTATTGATGATAATGATTTTACTTATTTCAATGGTATACAGATAGGACATACAGAAGGATGGATGGCACCTAGAAGCTATAAGATTCCGAAAGAACTTGTGAAGAAGGGAAAAGCGGTGATTGCTGTACGTGTAATGGATACTGGTGGTACTGGTGGTATCAATGGAAGTCCTGAAAGTATTTCACTTCATCTTTCCGATACAGAAGCTATCCAGTTGGCTGGTAATTGGAAATATCAGGTTTCTTTAGATATGAGAGAGGTTGCACCAATGCCTGTTGATATGTCATGGAATCCGAATTCTCCTACTTTCTTATTTAATGCTATGCTTAATCCACTGATTCCCTATGCTATCAAAGGAGCCATTTGGTATCAGGGAGAATCAAATGCGGGAGAGGCTTTTCAGTATCGTGATTTAATGCCGTTGATGATTACTGATTGGAGAAATCGCTGGGGATATGATTTCCCTTTCTATATGGTGCAGTTAGCTAGTTTTACAGCGAAACAAACAGCTCCTGTTGAATCTACTTGGGCGGAATTGAGAGAAGCTCAAACTCGGACTTTACATTTGCAAAATACAGGTATGGCTGTGGCAATTGATATAGGTGAGGAGTTTGATATTCATCCGAAGAACAAGCAAGAAGTGGGTAGACGCTTGGCATTAGCGGCCCGGGCGCAGACTTATGGCGAGAAGATTCCTTATTCCGGTCCGATATATAAATCTTATAAGATTGAAGGAAATAAAATTCGTATCTTCTTTGATCATATTGATGGTGGTCTGAAGACGGCGAATGGCGAAATGCCGAAAGGATTTACCATTGCTGGTGTAGACCATAAATTTCATTGGGCAGATGCTGTGATCGAAGGAAATACAGTTGTTGTTTCCTCATCTGAAGTTACCCTCCCGGTTGCAGTACGTTATGCATGGGCTGATTATCCGATATGCAATATGTATAACGGTGCGGATCTGCCAATGTCTCCTTTCCGTACTGATGATTGGAAAGGTATTACTTATGTCAATAAATAGTAAGTCTTTATTTAATTAATATATTCAATAATAAACCATGAAGAAACTAGTTTATTTAATTATCTTCTTTTTGTATTCGACTGTGATGAATGCTCAGCTAAAAGATCTGGTACAGTATGTGAATACGCTACAAGGTACCGATTCTAATTTTGGTTTGAGCTACGGTAATACTTATCCTACTACAGGTATGCCTTATGGTATGCATATGTGGTCTGCGCAAACAGGTAAAAATGGGGATGGATTTAAGTATATGTATGCTGTTGATAAGATTCGTGCTTTTAGCCAATCACATCAATGTAGTCCTTGGGTGAGTGATTATGCTGTATATTCTTTCATGCCGATGGTAGGGGAGCTGGTTGTAAATCAAGATGCTCGTGCTACCAAGTTTAGTCACGATAATGAGATAGCTAAACCTCATTATTATAAAGTAACATTCGATAATGGCATTACTACTGAAATGGCTCCGACTACCCGTGGTGTACATTTACGTTTTTCCTATCCTACTACGGGAGACGCTTATTTGGTACTTGACGGATATACGGATATGAGTGAAATCAAAATTGATCCGGCTAAGAGACAAATCTCCGGTTGGGTAAATAATCAACGTTTTGTGAACGATTCAAAATCATTCCGTAATTATTTTGTTGTTCAATTTGATAAACCTTTCGAAGATTACGGCGTATGGGAAAACCAAAAGGATGAAGTGTTTCCACAGAAATTAGATGGAGCAGGTAAAGGATATGGTGCATTTATTAAATTTAAAAAAGGCTCGAAGGTTCAGGCTAAAGCAGCTTCCTCATACATAAGTGCAGAGCAGGCTCTGATAACTTTAAATAAAGAACTCGGTAAAGATAAGAATCTGGAAGTAACGAAAGCACGCGGTCAGAAGACTTGGAATGAAGTATTGAATAGAATTGTAGTTGAAGGATGTACGGACGAACAGATGAAGACTTTCTACTCTTGTCTTTTCCGTGCTAATTTATTCTCTCGCAAATTTTATGAACGCAAAGAAAATGGTGAACCATATTATTATAGCCCATATAATGGTAAAATTTATGATGGTTACATGTATACTGATAATGGATTTTGGGATACATTCCGTTCTCAATTCCCTTTGACAAATATTTTGCATCCAACAATGCAGGGACGTTATATGAATGCTCTTTTGGCAGCCCAGGAACAATGCGGCTGGTTGCCTTCATGGTCTTCCCCGGGTGAAACAGGAGGAATGTTAGGAAATCATTCTATTTCATTGCTGGCAGATGCATGGGCAAAAGGAATTCGTGATTTTGATCCTGAAAAAGCACTGAAGGCTTATGCGCATGAAGCAATGAATAAAGGTCCTTGGGGTGGTGCTAACGGACGTGGATTCTGGAAAGAATATTTCCAGTTAGGATATGTTCCTTATCCTGAATCAATGGGTTCTAGTGCACAAACTATGGAATATGCATATGATGATTTCTGCGGATATCAACTTGCTAAAATGGTTGGAAATAAACATTACCAAGAAGTATTTGCCCGTCAGATGTACAACTATAAAAATGTCTTTGATAAGTCTATCGGATTTATGCGTGGAAAGGGTGTTGATGGTAAATGGCAGGAACCATTCGATCCACTGGAATGGGGGGGGCCTTTCTGTGAAGGAAATGCATGGCATTATACATGGTCAGTGTTCCATGATGTACAAGGCTTGATTGACTTGTTTGGAAGTGATGAAAAGTTTACTACTAAAATAGATTCTGTATTTACTATTCCTAACATAATTAAACCGGGCACTTATGGTGGAGTTATTCATGAAATGAAAGAAATGGAGTTGGCTAATATGGGACAATATGCACACGGAAATCAACCGATTCAACACATGCCTTATTTGTATTGCTATGCAGGTCAGCCGTGGAAAACTCAATATTGGGTACGTCAGATTGTTGAGAGATTATATAATTCAACAGAAAAAGGTTATCCGGGTGATGAAGACCAAGGCGGTATGTCTTCATGGTATATTCTGAGCTCATTGGGTATATATGCTGTTTGCCCGGGTACAGATGAATATGTGATTGGCAGCCCATTATTTAAGAAGGCTACCATAACTATGGAAAATGGCAATAAGTTTGTGATTGAAGCACCAGAAAATAGTAAAGAAAATTTATATATACAATCAGCTACTTTGAATGGCAGACTTTTAGATAAAAACTATATCCATTATGATGATATAGCAGAAGGAGGAGTCTTGAAATTTGAAATGGGAAGCCAGCCTAATAAAGAAAGATGTACTTCGAAGTATGCTGCGCCTTTCTCTTTGTCTAAAGAATAAAGAATCAAAGAATAAAGTTCAATAATACGATCGATTTTATCCGAATAGCGAAACAGGGTACTATTAGTGGTATTCCTGTTTCTTATTCGAAATAGACTCTACTAAAAGAACATCCGGAATGAAACATAAATTCTTATTTATTTTATTATTCTCTCTTGTTTTAGAAGGAATGGTTACAACACAAGCTGTGGCTGGTGACTATGTCCATCAAGTCAATACGTTGATTGGAACAAAAGGTACCGGACTGACTTCCGGATATCTTTATCCGGGAGCAACTTATCCTTATGGGATGGTACAATTTACTCCATCTTATTTTTCCAAAAGGTCGGGATTCGTTATCAATCAGTTGAGTGGTGGTGGTTGTGAACATATGGGAAATTTTCCCACTTTCCCTGTGAAGGGAAAACTGAAAATGTCACCTGATAACATCCTCAACTATCGTATAAATGTATCTGAAGAAAAAGGACATGCCGGTTATTATGAGGCTATGGTGCAAGAGGATATCAAGGCAAAACTGACAGTGACCGAGCGAACGGGGATGGCTAGTTATGAATATCCGGCAGATCAACAGTATGGTACAATAATCATTGGTGGAGGTATTTCTGCAACTCCTATTGAACAAGCTGCAATTGTTATTACTGCCCCGAATAAGTGTGAAGGTTATGCAGAAGGAGGAAATTTCTGTGGGCTCCGTACTCCGTATAAAGTCTATTTTGTAGCAGAGTTTGATACTGATGCTTTTGAAACCGGTACATGGAAGAGAGAAGAATTGATGCCAAATACAACTTTTGCAGAAGGTGAGTATTCTGGTGTATACTTTACTTTTGATGTAAACAAAAAGAAGAATATTCAATATAAGATTGGAGTTTCTTATGTTTCAGTAGAAAATGCACGTGAAAATTTGAAAGCCGAAAATGCAGAATGGGATTTCCAAAATCAGGCGGAGGCAAAATGGAATCATTATTTGGGTATGATTGAAGTGGAGGGCACCAATCCCGATCGTACGACCCAATTCTATACACATTTATATCGTTCTTTCATTCACCCGAATGTTTGTAGCGATGTGAATGGGGAATATATGGGAGCGGATTTCAGAGTGCATAAGTCACGTTCTAAACACTATACTTCTTTTAGTAATTGGGATACGTATCGTACACAAATTCAATTATTATCCATGCTTGATCCGGAGGTAGCTTCCGATATTGTTGTTTCCCATCAATTGTTTGCAGAACAGTCCGGTGGCTCTTTTCCTCGTTGGGTGATGGCTAATATTGAAACAGGGGTAATGCAGGGAGATCCGACTCCTATTCTGATTGCTAATGCCTATGCTTTCGGAGCTCGTAATTATGATCCGAAACCTATCTTTAAGATTATGAGAAAAGGAGCGGAGGAACCGGGTTCTAAGTCGCAAGATGTGGAGACTCGCCCGGGATTGAAGCAATATTTGGATAAGGGTTATTATAATGCATCTATTCAATTGGAGTATACCTCAGCAGATTTTGCTATCGGACAGTTTGCATTGCATGCAGTGGGAGATGAATTTGCCAGTTGGCGTTATTTTCATTTTGCCCGTTCATGGAAGAATTTGTATAATTCGGACACAGGTTGGCTACAATCACGTAATCCGGACGGATCGTGGAAATCTCTTGGTGAAGACTTTCGTGAATCTACTTATAAGAATTATTTTTGGATGGTGCCTTATGATATTGCCGGTCTGGTAGAAATAATAGGTGGTAAGGAAAAAGCCGAGAAACGGTTGGATGAATTCTTTACGCGCTTGGATGCCGGATATAACGATGCATGGTTTGCTTCCGGTAATGAGCCGAGTTTCCACATACCTTGGATATATAATTGGATTGGTCGTCCATACAAAACACAGGAAATCATTAATCGTGTGTTGAATGAGCAATATTCAAGTAAGATAGACGGTCTCCCGGGAAATGACGATTTGGGCACAATGGGTGCTTGGTATGTGTTTGCTTGTATCGGGCTTTATCCGGAAATCCCGGGTGTGGGGGGATTTACGGTAAATACTCCAATCTTTTCATCTGTCAAGGTACATTTGAAAAAAGGTGATATTGTGATAAAGGGAGGTTCAGAAAAGGACATCTATATCAAATCCATGAAACTAAACGGAAAATCATATGAAAGTACATGGATAGACTGGGACCAGCTCAACAGCGGAGCTACTATCGAATACCGTACTTCGGGTAAACCGGACATGAAGTGGGGAGCAAAGGTCGTTCCACCATCTTTTCCTTAATTAATGAATTATTATAAAGAACAATCATGAAAAGAAAATTTCAACATATAGCTTATTTACTGATGGTTGCAGCAGTGATTACTTCCTGTGGAGAGAAGAAGCAAACATCCGAATTCCCCGATTGGGCATGGGCGGATTTTCAACGTCCGGAAGGTATTAACCCAATTGTCTCTCCTGATACCACTACTGTTTTTTATTGCCCAATGAGGCAGGATTCGGTAGCATGGGAATCTAGTGATACTTTTAATCCGGCTGCTACAATTTATGATGGTAAAGTGGTTGTGCTTTACCGGGCAGAAGATAATTCGGCGGTAGGAATTGGTTCACGCACTTCTCGCTTAGGGTATGCTTATTCTGATGATGGTTTGCATTTTAACCGGATGACTGTTCCTGTATTTTATCCGGCAGATGATAACCAGAAAGAATTGGAATGGCCAGGGGGATGTGAAGATCCGCGAGTTGCTGTGACAGAGGATGGCCTTTATGTAATGCTTTATACACAATGGAATCGTAAGCAGGCCCGTCTTGCCGTAGCTACTTCTCGTGATCTTCAGATATGGGAAAAATATGGTCCGGCTTTTGCAAAAGCATATGGCGGACGTTTTTTTGATGAATTTTCCAAATCTGCTTCTATTGTCACAAAATTGGTAGATGGCAAACAAGTGATTGCTAAAATTGATGGAAAATATTGGATGTATTGGGGAGAAAAGTTTGTGAACGTAGCTACTTCTACGGATTTGATTAATTGGGAACCGATGCTTGATGAAAAAGGAGACTTTCTGAAAGTAATTACTCCTCGTAAAGGTAAATTTGATAGTGACTTGACAGAGTGTGGTCCACCTGCAATCATGACTGATAAAGGTATTTTATTACTTTATAATGGTAAGAATAAGTCAGGTGCAGAGGGTGATACATTGTATACTGCTAATTCTTATTGTGCCGGGCAAGCATTATTCGATGCTAAAGATCCGACTAAATTGATTGACCGATTGGATAAACCATTCTATATTCCGGAATCAGATTTTGAGAAGAGCGGACAATATCCCGCGGGAACAGTATTTATAGAAGGTTTAGTATTCCATAATCAGAAATGGTACTTATATTATGGTTGTGCAGATTCACGTGTAGCAGTTGCTGTGTATGATCCTTTTAAGAAATAAAATGCAATGAAAAAGATAGGACTCTTTTTGTTTGGTATTTGTTTTGCATTGCAAATGGTGGCACAAGAACAAAACTACTTCACAAATCCTGTTATTCGGGGAGATGTACCCGATCCTTCCGTCATTCGGATTGAAGATACATATTATGCTACGGGTACCTCTTCGGAATGGGCGCCTTTTTATCCAATGTTTACCTCGAAGGATCTGGTAAACTGGAAACAAGTAGGGCATGTTTTTACCAAGCAACCGTCCTGGACTTCTAATTCATTTTGGGCACCAGAATTGTTTTATCATAATAATAAAGTTTATTGTTATTATACCGCCCGCCAAAAAAGTACCGGGATATCATATATCGGAGTAGCTACGTCTGATTCTCCTTTACATGAATTTACCGATCATGGTCCGATTGTAGAGTATGGAAAGGAAGCTATCGATGCATTTATTTATGATGATAACGGGCAGTTGTATATCAGTTGGAAAGCTTATGGTTTGGATACGCGTCCGATAGAATTGTTAGGATGTAAACTGTCCGCTGATGGTTTGCATTTGGATGGTGAACCTTTTACTCTTTTAGTAGATGAAAAGGGAATCGGTATGGAAGGACAGTACCATTTTAAAGAAGGCGACTACTATTATATAGTATACGCTGCCCATGGATGTTGTGGTCCTTCTAGTGACTATGATGTGTATGTAGCACGTGCAAGGAATTATGGTGGACCTTATGAAAAATATTTTGGAAACCCCATTCTTCATGGCGGAGAAGGAGATTATAAATCATGTGGTCATGGTACTGTGGTGAGAACATCTGATGGTCGTATGTTTTATATGTGTCACGCTTATTTGAAGGGAGATGGTTTCTTTATCGGGCGTCAACCGATTTTGCAAGAAATGGAAATGACGGATAATCATTGGGTGCGTTTCAAGACTGGGAATTTGGCTATAGCTGAACAGCCTGTACCTTTTGTCGGTACAAAGCAAGAGCCTCTCTCTGATTTTGAAGATAATTTTAAAGGGAATCAATTGAAAGTTGATTGGACGTGGAATTATCCTTATTCAGATATACACGCTGTGCTAAAGAAAGGAAAGTTATTTTTATCCGGTACTCCAAAGAATAACAATAAATATGGTACAGCATTATGTTTACGTCCTCAATCTCCACAGTATAGCTGTGAGACGAAAGTAATAAACACAGGCAAAGGATTGAAAGGATTGACCTTGTATGGCGATGATAAAAACCTGATTGCTTGGGGAATTGAAGGAGATAAACTTATTTTGAAAGTGGTGAAAGACGATATTGAGTCAGTACTTTATGATTCAGCTTTTGCAAGTAAAGAGATATATTTGAAATTGGAAGTTGAACAGGGGTGTATATTCCACTTTTATAAAAGTCTGGATGGAAAAACATGGCAATCTGTGCAGAATACCCCTTTCAAGGGTAAATCCTTGATTCGTTGGGATAGAGTGCAGCGTCCGGGATTACTACATTATGGAGATAAGGATGCACCGGCAGAGTTTGCTTATTTTAAAATGAAGAATTTAAAATAAAAAGAAAGTAGATGGTGATAAAATTTTTAGTTTATACTATTAAATTATCCCTCATAGTAGATTAACAGTATTTGTAAAATATAGATTGATAACATGAAAAAGTTTTTAGTATTAGTTGCAGCAGTTTGCATGGCATATACTACTGCGTTTGCTCAGACCGTGAAACCTTTTAAAGAAGGTGATAGAGCTGTGTTTTTAGGAAATAGTATTACGGATGGTGGTCGTTACCATTCATTTATATGGTTGTATTACATGACCCGCTTCCCGAATATGCCTATTCGTGTATTCAATGGAGGTATTGGTGGTGATACAGCGTATGATATGAATAAACGTTTGGATGGTGACATTTTTAGCAAAAATCCTACTGTATTGATGGTGACTTTCGGTATGAATGATTCCGGTTATTATGAATATAATGGTGATAATGCGAAAGAATTTGGTGAACAGAAGTATCAGGAAAGCATCAAGAACTTCCAGCAGATGGAAAAACGTTTCAAGGAATTGCCACATACTCGTATCGTAATGACGGGAACTTCTCCTTATGATGAAACTGCGCAAATAAAGGATAATACGGCCTTTAAGAAAAAAAATGAGACTATTAAGAGAATTATAGAATATCAAAGAGAATCTGCTGCAAGAAATGGTTGGGAATTTACAGATTGGAATGCGCCTATGGTAGCTATAAATCAGGAACTTCAACAAAAAGATCCTAGTTTTACTCTTTGTGGTAACGATCGTATCCATCCGGACAATGACGGTCATATGGTGATGGCTTATCTTTTCTTGAAAGCACAAGGTTTTGCTGGTAAAGATGTGGCCAACATGGAAATCAATGCAAATAAGAAGCAAGCAGTGAAGGCAGAAGGTTGTACCATCTCAAATATTAAGAAAATAGGTAAAGATATTAGTTTTGATTATCTGGCAGAGGCGTTACCATATCCTTTGGATACTATTGCACGAGGCTGGGGTTCTAAGAAGAGTCAGGCAGAAGTTATAAAAGAAGTTCCTTTTATGGAAGAGATGAATACTGAATTGCTGAAAGTTACCGGTTTGAAGGGGCAATATAAACTGTTGATTGACGATCAGGAAATAGGAACCTGGGATGCTGCTGATTTGGCAAAGGGTATAAATTTAGCTGCAGAATCTAAAACTCCACAATACCAGCAGGCATTAACTATCATGCACCTCAATGAGTATCGTTGGGAACTTGAAAGAACATTTAGAGAATATGCGTGGTGCCAGTTTGGTTTCTTTCAACAAAAAGGCTTATTGTTTGCTAATGACAGAAAGGCTATTGAAGTGATGGATGAAAATGTAGAGAAGAACATGTGGTTGAAAGGACGTCGGGATCTTTATTCAAAGATGATGTTTAAAGAAATTCGCGACGCACGTGAACAAGAGATGGATGTTCTGATTTCCAAGATCTACGAAATCAACAAGCCAGTAGTAAGAAAGATTGTTCTGAGAAAAATATAATATTTCTTTAGATAAGAAAGGTTTGAATTGGTGTATGGTGGTGCCGGCTAATAGTCGGCACCTTTTTTATGTATGATATTTGATTTAATTTCTTTTCCAGAAATCGGAACTGAACAGCAGCAATACCGTAAACAACTCCAGACGTCCGAGAAGCATCAAAAAGGAGAGCAACCATTTGGCTGCATCAGGCAATTCACTCCACGAGAAGGCAGGGCCACACGTGCCGAGTCCCGGTCCCATGTTTCCTATACTTGATATGACCGTTCCGATAGATTCGAGAAATCCCACTCCGAAGCCCATCATGACAAGAATGCTGATAATGGCGATGATTGCATACAAAAATGTAAATGCCAGTACGGTAGACTGGATAGAGGGGGAGATCACCTGTTTATTCACCCGTACGGGCAATACTGCATTGGGATGCAGAATATGTTTAAATTCATTTTTGGCAACTTTGAAGAGGATAACCATGCGGATACATTTGATACCACCTGTCGTACTGCCTGCGCAAGCACCCATTATCATTACGATAAGAAGACAGCCCCAGAGAATGGAAGGCCAGAGCATATAGTCGGCAGTGGCAAAACCGGTTGAAGTCTGTAAGGAGATTACTTGGAACAGAGATTTCCGGAATGCTTCTTCTGCTCCCATCGAACTGGTCTGATAAAGCCAGACTGCTATGAAAACCGTGAAAAAGGCAACAGACATAAAATAAAACTTCAGCTCGGCATCATGGATAAACTTCTTTATTTTCCCATTGAACATCAGCAATAATAGCGTGAAGTTGACTCCCGAGAGGAACATGAAAACAGATATTACATAGTCTATGTAAGGCGAGTGGTAATATTCGATACTTGTCTGCTTGGTGGAGAACCCACCTGTACTGGTCGTGGTGAAAGCGTGGCAGATACTGTCGAAAAGTCCCATGCCCCCGAATACCAGTAATATAATCAATGTCCCCGTCATACCGGCATAGATGCCCCAGATCCATTTGGCGGTAACACCAATACGGGGATGTACTTTGTCATGAGTCGGCCCGCTGGCTTCGGCGGCAAATACCTGAATACCTCCCATACCGAAAATCGGAAGAACGGCAATCGTAAAGAATACAATTCCCAGACCGCCGATCCACTGAGTCATTGCCCGCCAGAAAAGGATTCCGTGAGGCATCGATTCTATATTATTCATGATGGTGGCACCGGTACTGCTGAATCCGGACATTGTCTCGAAGAAGGCATCGGTGACACTTGGAATATACCCGCCTATATAATAGGGCAACATTCCAAAAAAGGAGAAAGCAATCCAGGCTACACTGACAATCACATATCCATCGCGGCGGTTGAGTGACTTTTCGGCCCCTCTTCCAATAGCAAGCATAATCACACCTACAAAGGCCGTGATAGCTGATGAAAGCAGAAAACTGTTTAAATCATCTTCCTTGTAAAATAGTGAAACACCACCGCAACACATTAACATAGCCGTTTCTATCAGTAACAGAAACCCCATGATGCGATATATCATCCTCGAATTAATCATTTTTTAAGTAATAGGTATTAAGTAATAGGTATTAAGTAATAAGTAATAGGTATTAAGTATTATGCGCCAAGTATCAGATATAATGTCAAGTACAAGCAGCTACGGTTATTACCTATTACCTAATACTTATTACTTATTACCTAATACCTATTACTTAATTAAAGAACTTCTCAATCTTCTTGATCATCATACTCAGGCAGAATACAACGACATGGTCTCCGGGACGAATCAGCGTATCTCCGGTTACGAGCACTCCTTCGCCATTGCGAATCATACCTCCGATGGTTGTTCCTTTGGGCAATCCCAGATCCTTGATTAAATTTTTAGTAATCTTTGCTCCGGCGGGTACGGTAAATTCAGCCACATCGGCGTTGGCAAACGTCAGGCATTTGACATTGGATACATCGGCATCCAGCATCATCTGATAAATGTGGCTGGCGGCAATCATTTTCTTATTGATGACCGTGCCGATATCAAGACTTTCCGCCATGCCGATATAGTCGATATTCTCTACTTCCGCCACCGTCTTTTCCACTCCCATACGTTTGGCGGCGAGACAGGCGAGGATGTTCGTTTCCGAATTGTCCGTCAAGGCGACAAATGCTTCGGTATTCTTTAAACCTTCTTCGATGAGCAGGTCCATATCACGACCATCGCCGTTGATGATCATGGTTTTGTCGTCCAATAATTCAGTCAGCCGGTTGCAACGGTTGATGTCGTTATCTACAATTTTTACCTGCATATAATCCGGCACGTACTGAGCGGTACGGACGGCGATACGGCTTCCGCCCATGATCATGACGTTGCGTACATCGGCATAATCCTCCTTGCCGGCTATTTTCCGGATATAAGGAATATATTTGCGGGTAGTGGTGAAATAAACAATATCGTGCAGTTTGATAACATCGTCTCCGCGCGGAATGATGGTTTCCGTTCCGCGTTTGATGGCTACCACGTGGTAAGGGATGTCCGGTGCACCCAGTTGATGGAGGGGAATATTCAGTATTTCCGCTTTTTCGCGCATCTTGGTACCGATCAGTATCAAGGCGCCTCCGCAGAATTCCCACCATTGACGTACCCAGCTCATACGCATGGAAGATACGATTTCTTTGGCAGCAAGCATTTCCGGATAGATCAATGAGTCTACACCCAGTTTCCGGAAGAATTCCTTGTTTTTGGGCAGAAGATATTCGTAGTTGTCGATGCGGGCGACAGTCTTTTTGGCACCCAGATTGGTGGCTAGCATACAGGCAGTCATATTCCTGCTTTCGTCGGGGGTGACTGCGATGAACAAGTCCGCTTCTTTCACGCCTACCTCTTTCAGTCCCGAGATGGAAGAAGGAGAAGCCGTGACAGTCAACAAATCGAAGTTGGCGCTGAGGGCACTTAGTTTTTCTTCGTCATCGTCCATCAGGATAATGTCCTGTTTTTCCCGGGACAATAATTTAGCCAGGTGGGTGCCTACGTTTCCGGCACCTGCGATAATTATCTTCATCTTCAGTTAGTTAATTCTTTTATTTTGCTCATGTCGGGCAGAAGTTCACATTGCTTCAGCAATTCTTTTGTCAGGCTGTCTTCATCCATTCCGCAGAGCTGATATAACTCGGCTACCGTGCCGTGTTGCACGAATTTATCCGGAATTCCGATGCGTTTGACTGTCGGGGTATATTCATGGTCGGCCATGAATTCAAGTACGGCACTTCCCATTCCTCCCTGAATCGTTCCGTCTTCTATGGTGACGATGTGGCGGAATGTGCGGCCCACTTCGTGCAGCAGTTCTTCGTCCAGCGGTTTGAGGAATCTCAGATCATAGTGGGCGATGCTTCTTCCCGATTCGGACTCGGCACGGGCGATGGCACTCCTTGCTTTATTTCCGATAGGTCCTATGCTGATGACAGCTATATCTTTTCCGTCCTTCAATTTCCGTCCTTTGCCTACAGGAATTTCTTCAAGCGGGCATTTCCAGTCCACCAATACGCCACGGCCACGCGGATAGCGGAGTACGAACGGACCTTTATCCGGCAGTTGTGCCGTGTACATCAGTCGTCGCAGCTCATGCTCATTCATAGGGGAGGCGATGGTCAGATTAGGTATCGGACGCAGATAAGCCATGTCGAACGCACCGTGATGTGTCGGACCGTCTTCGCCTACCAGTCCGGCACGGTCGAGACAGAGAACTACGGGAAGATTCTGAATAGCCACATCATGGATA
>OOBR01001355.1_pt1 | contig 14432 bp, 19 predicted proteins | sample 1671281 | NCBI WGS metagenome assembly OOBR01 (sample SAMN06348140, study PRJEB24527) | human gut metagenome | biome: human gut; feature: ankylosing spondylitis patient; material: feces | host: Homo sapiens | place: China | collected 2015-10
GGTTACATTATACCTTTTTTCTCTAATCGGAAAGTGCTGTAAAAATGGATAAAAACTACTTTGTCCGTGAACGTGTCGCTGTGATGGCTCATTATGGAATGCAAATCCGGAAGAATGAAATTAGCGCAAAGGAATATGCCTTCATGGTAAAACGCATGTGTGAGGATATAAAATCAATGAATATTCATAAGAAAAAATAGCCATGTTTAAATGTGAGCTTTTGATTAGAGAAAAAAGGTATAATGTAACCGATGATTTGAAAAATTGGGATGATTTTGAATTATCACAAAAGAGGTCTAATTATGATGGAGTGGTACGGTCATATTCTACGAATTTTGAATTTGTGAATAATGCTTTTATTCTTCTGAAAAAGGAATATCGGTCTAGGTATATGGAGGCTTCTGCTTCTGTTATGTTCTCCTTGAGAAATAATAATTGGGAGTATGACGAAGTATTCCGGTGCGCACTTGATTTTTCTACTTATTCAGAAGATGGTTACGTCGTTTCTATTAATGCTATTGATAATACGCTAGCCGCTATTATCAAAGCTAAAAAGAGTATTCAGTATGAATATCCTATATCTGACATTCAGATTAGAAAGCTAAATTATGACGGGCTTAAATTTCAATATGAAGGCAAATATACACTAGGTGCAAGATCATTCGAGGATGGAACTCAATTTATAAGTATCTATACATTGAATACTAATGTAAGTTTTTCTATGCCTTTGTATAAAATGAGTAATAGTGAACTTCCCTCACTTAATTCTCCATTACTATTTGACGACTCACCGATGGCAGATGGGGCAACTTTAAATAATGCAAAACCATTTTTAAACGCATTATCTGATATCCATATTGATTTGAAATTTAGGACGGATTTGTATGCAACAGTTTATAGTGGATGGATTGAAGTAATTCGTTTAACATTTGGTATTAGAGGTACAGACGGGACAATTGTAAAAGAAGTAACCTATGAAGGCAATCAAGGATATCAATATATAGATGAAACAATACCTATTGATTTGCAAGGTGGGCAATCTGTATGTTTTGTAATGATGGTAAAATTTAGAGATAATAGTGAGTTAACAAACAGAGCTGATATTGTTTTTCCTAAATTTTCGATTAATATCAATTTTAAGTCCAGAATAAATATTCTGAATATTGACGTTATATCTCCCACAACCGTATTGAACAGTCTTCTTAAAAGCATGACTGATGGCAGTGATGAATACAAAGGATATTTTAATTATGGTATGCCCGATGGTTCGAGAAACTTGAAATTGGAAAGGACATACATCATGGCTGCTGAAAGCGCCCGTGGACTTCCAAAAGCAAAAATATACACTTCGTATAAGAAGTTCTGTGACTGGATGGAAGCGGAGTTCGGATATATGCCAGTCATAAGTGGAAATGAGGTGACGTTTACCCATCGTGATAATTTGTTCGCAAATACGGTAGTCAATGAATTAGGGATGGAAATCAATGACTACGAATTGGCTGTCAATGATTCATTGATATATTCTTCGGTAAAGGTAGGATATGATAAGCAGGATTACGATAGTGTTAATGGACGTGACGAGTTCCGGTTTACCAACGAATTCAGCACCGGATTAAAACTGACCGACAATACCCTATCCTTGATCAGTCCGTACCGTGCTGACGCCTATGGAATAGAGTTCTTGGTTCAAAAGAGGGGAGAGGATACCACCGATAACGATAGTGATAATGATGTTTTCTTTGTGGAGTGTGACAATTCGGTTCCGGTGGATCAGCCGTTACTTTTATACAGGCCTTATTCGGCAGACCAGCTTTCCGGTCTGTTGAGCCCGGACACAATGTTTAACCTTAATTACTCCCCACGCTTTATGTTGGAGGCTAATAAGAAATACATTGGAGCCTGTACCGGCATACTTAAATTTGCGTCTTCTAACGGCAACAGCGATGTATCCATAGATGGAGTAAGGGAAACGGATGATCTGTTAATCCCGGAACGCCTGTTTACAGTCGGGGAGGTCAGCATAAAGACCAGCGACATAGATGTTCCTTCAGATCTGACCGGACTTGTAAGGTTCACGAATCAAAGCGAGACGATAACGGGATATATTAAGAATCTTTCGTTGAATATAGCCAAAGAAAAAGGGAGTACCTACACGCTGATTGTGAGAGATATAAAAAGTTGATAATCCGTTGTATTTATTTACAAAAAAATAGTATATTTGCGGTACAGTGTCATGTGGCACTCTGACCCAATTAAGAACGAAAAGACCGTATGATTAAAACAGGAGACATTTGCCCATTGTTCTTTAACCCTTTAAAGAACGAATTCCAACAGGATATAGACTATATCCAAAAATTCTACACTACAGATAAAATATTGATCCAAATCTTCTCGGATGATTATAGTGATGTAGTATCAATTGCTATCTGTGATAATATTACCAATGAGGATAATGATATATTATTGGATGAATATAGAGTCAATGATACTACACGTCTATTTACAGCGAGCATAACAGGTCTGAAAGATTCTGTATATACTTTGAAGATTCGGGAGGATAACTCCGGCACTAACATAGTAAGCGAACCTTTCTCTGTTTGTTCGGATCCTATGCTTTTGCAGGAAACTTGTTTGATCAAATATTCCAATAAAGATAATAATTCAAGCTTTGACAATCATTTTTGGGTTGATGGAGTACAGCAATACTTTGAATTCAGAGTAGAAGGAGGATTCAAGCCGGGAGGGGTTTCCCAGAAAGTTGATAATGAGCAGTTCCGAACCCAACAGCAGAAAATTATAGAACTTTATTCCGTTCCTTACGATACTTATACTTTCACGTGCGGGAATGCTTCAGGTGTTCCGTATTGGATTATCCAATTTATAAATAATATACTTTCTCTCTCATATTTTGACGTGAATGGAGAATGCTATGTGCGATCCGGCAATTCCAGTCCGGAGAAAACACAAATTTCCGAAGACGGACAAATGTTTAATATGACTATACTTCTTGAAAAAATGGGAATGTCGAGAATTAGTACAAATGGATCGTCGACGAGTAAATTCATTATCTTAAATACTCCGGAGTTGTTAACTGTTGATAGATCATCTTTGCTTTTAAGCAATGAAGATGCGAATAATATAAAGAAGCTTTACTACGATGGAGGGTATAGTAAAATGCATGTACACTATGGCGGAGAGTATACGGCCAATTCAGGATTGAATATCCCTATTTCCATTTATAGTCCGTATTTTTTGGATAATGATATTCAAGTTGGTTCCTGGATGAAATTGTCTTGGATAAATCCGGATGATCCTTCTTCAATATGTAGTATGACACTTACAGTCCAGAATGATTATTCCATAGAGGCGGGTATTCCAACTGAAACTAAATTGGCATTAAAATCAGACTTGTCATTATATGCCTTAGCCGACCTCTCCAATGCCATGACTGTATCACTCGGTCAGAACGGTTATGCTAAGTTTAATAACGGTCTGCTGATACAATGGGGATATTTTAGCGCTGGTGCTTCAAATAATCAGTCTATAAATTTCCCAGTATCTTTCAAATCCTGTTTTTCCCTAGCTTTTTCTAGTTCTACGGATAATACGGATAATTCTATATGGTCTGTGAATTATGCAGCTATATATGCTTCATATTTTACGGTTTATAGAAGATACGCAAACGCGGGAAGTGTATCCCCTTCTTCGCAGTCATTCAGATGGATAGCAATAGGAAGTTGGAAATAATTAATAAAGAATAATTATGGAACAAAAAATGTATTGGAAAAACGGATTCCACGACACACCCCAAGAAGGTGCAATAGAGATTACGAAAAAGTATTGGCAAGAATTGTTAGACGGTCAATCTGCGGGAAAGCTTATTGTTACCAATGATGAAGGGTATCCTATACTGGTCGAGCATGAATATACGATTGACGAACTGAAAGAGATGAAGATAGCGGAAATCAACGCCTATGACAAGTCGGATGCCGTCAACTCATTCACGCTTGCCGGAAAACAGATATGGTTGGACAAAGACACCCGTGTCGGACTGGTCAACTCAATCGGTATTGAGAAAGAATCCGGACGGATGAATACCACGCTTTGGTACAATGCCGAGAAGTACGTTATTCCTGTTGATACAGCCCTGCAAATGCTCAACCGGCTTGAATTGTACGCCCTTGACTGCTACAATGTGACGCAATCCCATATAGCGGCTGTGAAAGGTTTGTCTGATGCCGGACAAGTGGAAGTCTACAATTACAAAACCGGATACCCGGAACAGCTCAATTTTGTATTATAAACTCAAAAACAGATAAAGCTATGATTACATTAGTACTATTATCATTCATTCTCATCGCGGGCTATGTCTTTGCGATGATTAAGAAAGGGAAAGAAATCCCTTATTCAATCAGTGCCACCTACTATGCGCTGACACACAAATTCTGGTTCGCTCTGTGTATGATTGGTTCCGGTGTGCTGCTTCTTCCGGCAGCTTTGGAATCAAGTACGGAGAACAGCCGGTTTCTTGTATTCCTTTCGGTTGTCGGTATGGTTGTGCTCGGTGTGTCTCCCAACTTCAAATCGGAGCAAAAGGTTCCTCATGCAATAGGTGCCGCCATGTCCTTAATCTTCTCCCAGATATGGGTAGGCTGTAACAGTTGGTACTGGCTTCTGTTATGGTTGGGATTCATTATTTACATGGTTGTCTCCATGAAGAAGCATTGGACGGGTAACTTCATCTCCGATTTCATAAAGAGAAAGCCTATGTTCTGGATTGAGGTAATTTCATTGTTGACCGTTTATCTTACTTGCTTGGTTTAATATGGAACAAATCAGTCAGATAGTGGCAATGATAGGTGGGATAGTCGCAACCATCCTGCTTCCCCTCATTGGAGCCTTCCAGTTCTACGATTCAAAGAAGAGAAAAGAAGCAGCAGCAGCCAAGAAGGCGGAAGCTGAGAATATAACCCAGTATGCAGCCGAGTGGAAAGAATTGTACGAGAAGAAAGAAGCCAAAGTTCATGAACTGGATACCAAGATCGACCAACTTTATGTTGAGAAGAATGAAGACCGCGAGCGCATACGTGATCTACAGTCTAAGAATGTAAAGCTCGAACTCGAGAATCAGGCATTGAATTTCAAGAAATGCGAAGTCAGAGGATGTAAGGAGCGTAAGCCGCCCAGTGATTATTAAAACATAATTATATGAGCTGGATAAATGAAAGTAACCGTATCAAGCACCTGCTCTACGCCATCCCGGCAGGTGCACTGTTAACCATCCTGTTTGCGGCAGGACTGGCTGTCGGCATGGAGTTCAAGGACCGTGCATACGGCAACAAATGGGACTGGCTCGATATTGCCGCCACGCTGATAGGCGGTTTTATCGGACAAGCGATTCAAATCGGAGTATTAACATTGATTTTATAGGAGGAAAGATATGGGAAAGTATTTCACGATAGCCGAAATGGTAAAGAGCGAAACAGCAGACAGACGTGGTATTGATAACCGTCTGCCAAAAGCGTTAATCTGCAATGTAGATGGCTTAATAGATAACGTTCTTGATCCTCTTCGGGAAGCCTATGGCAAACCTGTCATTGTAACGAGCGGATACCGTTGCGAAGCATTAAACAAGGCGGTGGGAGGAAGTAAGACCAGCGAGCACATGAAAGGAATGGCGGCTGATATAGTTGGCACTCCGAATACAAAAGCGGAAAACAAAAAGCTATTCAATCTCGTACAGGAGCTTAACCTTCCTTTTACACAGCTGATAGATGAGAAGAACTTCTCATGGGTTCATGTCAGCTATGATAGTTGCAACGTGAAGAAACAGGTTTTAAAATTATAATTAATAGGAGGAACAATCATGGCAGATTTAAGATTTACAAAGAATAATGATACTCAGGAATATGTGGCGGAAGTAGTGGTAAATGCAGATTTTAATATTCACTTGGAGCGTGTGTCCAATGGTGGTCTTAAAATCTATCAGAAGAATGGTGAATATGCGGAAGCTGTTGACGGTCGGACTGCCACTGAGAGAGGCTTTGATGTGGTAGCGGTTCCCAACATCATCCCGTATAATTCGGGGATTATCTTTGACTATGACTTCTCGGCTTTGGTCTATCCGAAAACTATCCGCATCGAGAGTGGAAGTGAAGTATTAAGTGGAACAGTAACCGAATCCGGCAATGAAGCTTAACAAGTTACCATTAAATGTAATAGGGTTGAATCGGGTTGGTTTGAATCAGATCGGTTCGCCTTCCCACCGGGCTAATACTTCCGCCCGTCCTTACATAGACCCGGAAGTATTAGCTTCTTTGGTCGCTGTCTGTATCTGTGACGGCAAGAGCAATAACGACCCTGATAGGGCTGTAATCAAGAACTTGGTTGACCCGGACAATCCGTTTGTGATTAGCAATGCGGCTTACAAGCTTAATAGTGGGTATGGGAAGTATGAAGAGGATTTTACTGACACTACAAGATGGGAAGTAGTTAGTGGTGTAAATAAAAAGCCATACGAATTACAGGTTACTACTGCTTGGAATCCGAAAATTGATTGGATAGCTTTGATAAAAGGAAGCGGTGATTTGAAAAGCGTGTCATTAAATGTAAGTGGCATACCAAATGAAGGAACATTGTTTTTCTATTATGGGACTGACTCTATTCAGTTGTATAACGGGAATAATAAGGTAACTTTAAGTGGGGCAATACCGCAAACTACTTCCGGATATAGAATTATAAAAGGGAGAGATTTAGATTGGTCAAATTTGGTCATCACCCAAATCCCCTCTTTTGAAGGCGCCTTAGTCACTGACGGTAAAGACGACTTAATCACTTCCACCAAGACGGTTAAGGAAATGTTAGGAGGAAGCAATGAGGTTACCGTGGTGAGTATGATTCATCAGATAGGGTTTATATCTTCTCGAAATTATGCAAGAAACAACTATTTCATTCAAGGAAATGATTTCTTAACAAATACTATTAGCGCAATAGGTAAAATAGGTATATATGGATATAAGGGAAATTTATCTAATATAGCTATTGTAAACGATATATTAGGAGATAAAAAAGATTATTCTGTTGATAAGGCTAATCCAGCTAATATTGATTCTGTATTTAGTGTAAACGGAACTCATTCATCTGCGCAACTATCTCAACTTGCTTGGTACTGGACTATCATCGCCAACAAGGTACTGACCACCGACCAAATCAATCAGGTAATATCCTACTTCAATTTGGACAAGCATGTTAAACCGGATATCATCTACGACACCATCCGGCAGGGCATCACCAATGAGAACCACGCTTCTTTCAACGATGAGCTTGTGGACTTCTCCGGCAACGGGCATAATATGAAGATTTACAACTCTGCGTGGAACAAAGAGAGCGGTATCAATGATGAAGGGGCTTGGCAGACTGACGGAGTAAGCGATTACGGAAATGTTGAGAATCTCCCAATTTTGAAAGATTATACGGTTGCTATCGAAAGACGGTGGATTACTTCCCCTGTGGATAAAAATCAATGTTTGGCATTCAAAGGTCATACAAATGACTGGGGTGCTTTTGCTTGTGAGTTTAGTAATGCTGGACAACTTAGAAGCTATACGTTTAGTCCTACTTATAACATCCTGCAAAGCTATAATGAAAAAAGTTTAGTATATCAATCTAAATATTCATATAGCGGTACTCCTATTGATGCGGAAGCAACAATAGATGGGTCTACCCTACGGTTGTGCCTTCCCAGAGGTGGTTTTCCTTTCTATGCCAACGTTGCTATTAAAATGTTCTTGCTTTTCCCTTACTCCCTTTCCGAGTTCCTGCTAGAGCGCCAGTTAAAGAGGTATAAGTTGGGTACGCTGTATCCTGGAATGATAGAGTGGAGACCCAAAGTAAATATTAATGTTCCAGTTGTTACTCCTCCTACTTTTAGTATGAATAATGGTAGTGATATAATTACTAATGGGCAGTATATACCAGAAGGTACAGAAATAACCATCCGAATTTTTACCACAACTGATAGTTCAGTAGGAGGTATAAATGAAGCAACTGCAAAAATAAATGGTGTAGATATAGAGTTATCTCCAAGCGGGAATAAGACCTATTATGGAGGTAAATTCATAGTATCTTCAAAGCAAAAGATAGCCATAACCATTGACGAGTACATCAGATACGAGGATATTGTACAGCCTTATCCAGCAATAATTAATCTAAAACAAGATGGTAAAACTATCACTTGGGGAGATAAGTTGAAAGTAGGCAGTGATATAGTCTTTGTAGAAAGTGCCAACCTTTTACCGGAGCTATATACTGTATCCGAGACACGGTATAATGGTGTAACGCTTTACCCAAACACTATCATAAAGGTAGAGAAGTCTATGGTGTTTGATAATGCACGTACCTACCTAAAAGCCAATGAGCCGAGCTGTATCCTGTCACCTAATAGGTTGAGGATTCCAAACAGTTCTTATAAGATTCTAGGCTACATTCCGGACTTGACAGGTAAAGGTAATCATGGTAGATTGAATAACTTCGCCTACACGGAAGAAAGTGGAGCAAATGAGGACGGTAGTATTCGCTTTGATGGAGCGGATGACCATATTACCATTCCTACTTTGGCTCATGGTAGTAAGTGTATGTTGATGAAAGTAAATTGGAATAAGGATGCTTTAATGCTGTATGACCAAAGAAGGGATAATAACCCTAATAGCTTCGCTATATATATTCCTAATTTCAATAATAATGAAGACTCTATTGCTTATAGTTCTAGGAATGACGGGAAAACTTATATTGATGGAGTATTAAATACATCTGTTAAAGGATCGCAATTAAAAGATGTAACTCATAATATAACTATAACTAATAGCAATTCTAATAACGATAATACTGTTTCTCCGGCAATTGGAAGCAATGCAAAATATAATGCGTTTTACGCTCAAATGGTTCTTTACGAATTTATACTATTGCCCGATGTGCCTGATGAAGAAGAAATCAAAGAACTTAATGACATTGTAGGTATTGAGAATAACATTGAAGTAAGTTAAACAACTAATTAGAAATTATATGAAATACGCAGTAGTAACAATCGAATGGCTAGCCCAGCACGGTCTGTTGGCTATCCCCACAATGAGAAAGAGTAAAGACGGAAGTAAGGTAATCCTCCACGAAGAGTATTTGTCCCCTTACAAGGATGAAGAGTTTCCGAGATACTATTTTGGCAGCCCGGAACTGAACGCTCTTCTGTCAAGTGATGAATGGTCATGGACGGAAGAGGAACAATCAGAAGGGAGTGCGGAATTCATCCAGGTGGCGGCAGCGCAGAACCTTTTGAATGTGACCAGAGCCGGAATTCAAACTATGTCCCTGACAGACAACGAATCGTTGAAAGTGAAGTCCATGTATCCGTATTGGAACGAGTTTATCAGCAAATCACTAACAACCGGAATGAAAGTGCAGTACAACGATAAACTCTACCGGGTAAGGCAGAATATTACTGTCGTCTTGGAGAATCAACCGCCAAGCATCAACACCGCAGCTCTCTATGAGGAAATCAACGAGACCGTTGCCGGAACAAAGGATGATCCGATTCCATACAATAACAATATGGCATTGGAAGAGGGCAAATACTATTCGCAGGACGGAGTTACCTATAAGTGCACCCGTTCTACCGGACAGGCGGTTTACAACTCACTAAAAGACCTTGTAGGTATTTACGTTGAAGTAGCATGAGAACCCTTCCTTATATACTGATTTGCCTGTTACTTGGCGTACTCGTGTGGATGAAATGCAGTCCGCACGATCCGATAACGGCAGAAGTGAGAACCGAGACGAAGATAAAGACGGTTATCAAGGTTTGCTCCTTAACCATATCTCCGCCTATGGCGCCACTATTAACGCTTAAGTTGACAGATACCATACACATAGGTGACACGGTAGTCGGGCGTGAACAGGCTTACTATGAGGACAGCCTTTACCGTGCATGGGTATCCGGATATCGTCCGAGACTGGATAGTTTACAGATATTCCCAAAAACCGTGTATCAGAATGTGACGAATGATATCTACCATACCATCACCCCGAAGAAGAAACGATGGGGATTAGGTTTGCAGGCAGGATACGGTTATCCGGGCGGTTGGTATGTTGGTGCAGGAGTTAGTTGGAACTTGTTTATATGGTAAATACAGAAATGTGATGAAATTATATACAATAATCGATGAAAATTATATATCCAAGAAAGGAGGTAACATGATGCGCTAATTAGAATTCAATCCGTAGACCGGTAAAGTAGAAGGCCGGTAATCGTTAACAAATACCCCAGGGGCGGGGAAAGAAGAAAGCCCCAACCCGTTTCGACGACCAAATCATACACGGGCTAACATCTCAGGGACTGTTAATGGGGCTTCATAGCTTTATCAACAGATTTTGAGATGTTTTGTTTTAACCCTGTATATGTTTAACAGCATGAAAAATATAGATTTATACAAAGAAGTGGTCGTTGCGGTGAAAAATGAGACAGGAGTTGAAGAATACGAAATGCTTCATAGTAACTCCGAGGAAGCGGTAGACGCAAGATATATCCTTATACATTTGCTTTCGCAGAAACTGACCGACACCCAGATATCTTCTCTTACCCAACTGACCCGTCAATCAGTCAACAAGATACGCAACAATTTTCAGTACAAGATAAAGAAATGGAGTGTAGCAACGAACTTGCAACATATTAGCAACGAGGTAGCAACGGAATAATTTAGGAGCAACGCACTTCTTCTGTCCTTTGTGATGCGGTTAATATTGACCGTATTCCAAAATTTCGAATCATGGAAGAAGTAAAACAAATTATCAAGGAGAAGGAATACGTTCACGACAACAAGGAGAACGAATACGCTTCTAAAGGTGTGGCCGGGACTGGCTTAGGTTTAGGCATCGCCGGTACAGCCTTAGGTCTGTGGGCGCTTGCTCGCAATCGTGGCGGTTTTATCGGTGGTGGTATGCCCGAAAACGTGAATATAAACACTGTTTCGGATGCAATCTCCGGTCGTTCCGGTGCGGTAGCTCCTACCGCCTTTATGGCATGGGAAAAAGGTTGTGAAGAAGCCCTTGCATTGACTAACACCATTTGGGGACTGAAAGTGAACACGCAAGAACAGATGTACGCACACCGTGAAGTGGATGTTGCTGAGAAGTTTGGTTTATACAAGTCTCAGGTAGATGCAGACTTTGGTTTGTACAAATCACAGGTTGAGGGAGATTTCGGTCTGTATAAGAGTCAGCGTGATCTTTACGACGTGCTAAATGAACGCTACAGTGCTAAGTTTAACGACTTGGACAAGAAGGTTGCCGTTCTCGAAGCTACCCGTCCTTATCAAGACAGACTTATCCAGTGTGAGATTGACCGTGCCTTCACGGCTTCCATCAATTACACGGATAAAAAGACCTGTCGTGCAATCTACGGTGTGGTGGGTTTGCCGTCAACCCCGACAGTAAACGTACTGGAGGGGGCGAATCCGTGGGGATGCAATTGCAGAAGCCAAGCAAGCGCACCAGCCGCACAATAAGGAAGAAAAGTTAGTGGTTGTGCCCCTTCGGGGGTGCTCCACTTTCTTGTTATTAACCACTAACTAACAATATTATGACTTTTGGTGATCCATTATTGCAACAAAGAAACTATAGCCTTCCTGAACTGGAAAAGGAACAGGAAGCATTGCAACAGAAGATGGCTGACATGAAGCGTACCTATCAGCAGCCACAACAGCCTGTCACTCCGGTATGGGACGAAATAGACAGAATAACCGCTTCTCTCTCTGATAAGGAGTTTGACTTCCTTCAAAACAACCAGGAATTCCAGGAAAGCAGCATGGACATTCAACAAATACTCCAGCGTGAATATATGCGCATAATGCGTCCGATTGTTGAGCAAACTAAAGATGGAAAAGATGCACTTGACAAACACCTTACTCTTTTGAAGAGAATCCAAAAGACCGCAAAAGAGGAAGCAAACAAGAAAGAGGCTCTGATGAATGAGTATATCATGCATTATAACCATCTCACGTGGAAAGAGTTTATAGATATGAAAAACGGGGTAGAACCTACTCCCAAACAGTCTAAAAAATAGTAAGTATGGAGACTAGCAAACTATTGGATGGCGTAGAGAAGATAAAGGGCGACCTGTCAAATTCCCTCATGGCATGGGTTGACGGACGTATCGATGATTTTGTAAAGGGTAAACCGGTATTGTCCGTTGTCGGCTCCCATCTTAAGAGAAGGCTTGAAAACGAAATGATTTTCAATTCGGATAAGATGAGTAAATATCTGAATGAAGCAACCATGTGGGTTATGGATAAGGACGGAACGGTTAAAGCTGACCTTCTCGTGGATGATTTGATCTCTATCCTCAAATCCATGGAGGACACCCCGTTCAATTATGGTTTCCTGAAAGGGACTATCGGAGAAGGAGGTATAAACATAACGCTCCCAAAAAGCCCGATAACCTCTTTTATATTCGGCGAAACGGAAGCTATCAAGATAAACGAGAATGACCTTCTCGAACTAAAAGGACTATTAAAAAATAAAGTATGGAATACAAAGATTTAATCAAAAATGCAAAGGCTAACGGTGTCGCTTCGGAAAAAGCGATGTGGCAAAGTGTTGATAACCTCAATGATGTTCTCTGTGTGATAAAGGAGGAACATCCTGAAATGTATATGGCTTTTATGAGGAAGCAGCATGAATCCCTGTATGGTCCTCATTATGATAGGCATTTTGCCGATGCGGACGTGGAAAAGATTCGCTATACCAATGCATCCGGCGAAAAGAAATCCGGTGCTCATTGGAATATGGATCAGATTCTCGATGCAACGAAATCCATGCCGTTCCCGCAAGGCACAACTCCCTGGGACAAATATGTCGCTTTTAACTCATTCTACGCAGACATGTGTGCAGTCCTCGATGAAGCAACGTTGCTAAAAGCCGCTTTCCGGTTCTATTTCGCAGATGAGGATGCCCCGGTCGGCAAGGTTTGGGAGTATATGACCGCAATGAACTATGAGGACTAACCTCGACATATTACTAGGGCAAGCCGACGACCGATATCACTCGGATTTCTGTCGGCTTCTGTTGGTTATGCTATGGAACGCCTAGAAAGGTGGTTGTACTGGCTGATTCCTCTTGCGATTATTGCAAGGGTTATATCTTTGTGTTTGTCCCTGGCTATGTAGTCGGGGATTTTTTATACCTTTGCCGAAAACTAAATATTATGGCTGAAGAACAGAAATACGACCACGACTCGATCAACGAGTTGCTTTCTTGGGCTAAAGAAACGCTCAACAATAAGAGATACCCGGTTGGGGAATTTCAACTGGACAAATGCGCCAAGATTCTCGATTGCGAGAAGTATCTTGATTCGATGATCCTTGTGATTGGTAAGAACTGGGAGAACCCTACGTTTTACCCAACAGTTGACCAGTTAAGGTTGTTTAGGGAGAAGATAGAAAGGGGAACTTGATAGTACCCCTTTCCTGTTGATTGGCGTCAACTAATGTGTCGGACCGAAGCCCCTGACAAATCTATTTCTTGGCAATAAGCTCTTGTAGCATCTTGTTCGTCTCGACAGCTAGCGAAGTCATTAGAAAGCCATCCTTGCACATCTCTTGTACTTGACCGAATATTCTTTTCAGATTCGATTCCATGCTTTCTTTTGGGTTGTACGCAACTTCTTCCTTTCCATAGGGTATCATCCCACCGTAGATACTTCCGTGCTTCTTGCGACCGCTAGCGAGCGTTTGTTGCAATGATTGGTTGAACTCCTTGATTTGCTTTTTGACGATGCGTTCTGCGTACTTGGTGCAACGCTCGGATCGGAGTTTCTCTTCCATTTCGTTGAAGGCGTTGATGTAGGCTTCCTTGAACTGGGCGGCTACCTTTCCGGTGAAGCCCATTGCGAGGAAGGTGAAGCCATCACGGGTCATGTAGTACATGGGGTAGACCTTGCTAACATTGCCATTTTTCTTTTTGTAGTCAGATAAGCCAAAATTGGCTTGTCTGAAATTTATGCTACATTCTAACTGATTTATAGCCCTTAAGACTTTACCATGTTCTTTGTGGAAGTAATCCGCAACCACCAAAGAAGAGGTCACGGCTTGACCGTTTTTCGCTTCTACCAAATCAATCCTATCGGTAGACCATAATTCCAAACTTCTTGTTTCCATAATGATTTTATTTAGTGTGTTGATACTATCGTGTCGCTCTTACTTAGCACATGAAAAACTTGTCATTATCATCACCGAACATCTTATATCCGGCAAGCAGGCTTAGAATGATGATTGTCATTTCTATCATATTCGTGTGTTTTAATGATTGGCAGGGCTTTCGCCCTGCTAGTTTATATTATTTGATTCCGCAAAGTTTTGCAACCCTCAATAACTCTTTATCACTCATAA
>OOBR01001363.1_pt1 | contig 14303 bp, 8 predicted proteins | sample 1671281 | NCBI WGS metagenome assembly OOBR01 (sample SAMN06348140, study PRJEB24527) | human gut metagenome | biome: human gut; feature: ankylosing spondylitis patient; material: feces | host: Homo sapiens | place: China | collected 2015-10
TCTTCCGATCGTTTATTTATTTTTTATCATATACTCAAAATCTACAGTTGGCCAACTACAATTAAAATTTAATACACTCTGATTACTGTAGAAATCTCACGAGTATGTTCCATTCCCTTAATCTCAACCAAAGCATCTGCAAAGTTCTGCTCCAGTACAAGATCCGTGATAACAACTAATTCTGCCATATCATTAACCTTGTTCTTCTGAATCACCTGTGCGATACTTACTTGATTCTTTCCTAATGTATCTGCGATTCGAGCAAGAACTCCTGGTTTGTCATCAACTAACAATCTCATGAAATATTTGCTTTCAATCTCTGTGATCTTCTTGATTGGAAGGTCTTTGTAGCATGTACAATGGATTCTTCCTGTGCAATAGAACTGAATATTACGTGCGACATCAATGATATCTCCCATAACTGCACTTGCTGTTGGGAATTCTCCTGCTCCTCTTCCATAGAACATTGCATCATCAACTGCATCTCCATGTACAAAAACTGCGTTAAATGAATCATTGACAGTTGCCAATGGATGATCACTTGGAATCAGCATTGGATGAACACGTACTTCAATTCCAGATTCTGTGTTCTTTGCTACCCCTAACAATTTGATCGTACATCCCATTGCTTCTGCATATTTGATATCTTTTGCTGTGATATTTGTGATTCCTTCTGTGTATACATCATCAAATGTGACTCTAGAGTTAAACGCGATGGATGCCATGATCGCCATCTTACGTCCTGCATCATATCCTTCGATATCAGCTGTTGGATCTGCTTCTGCATATCCTAATTCTGTTGCGAGTGCCAAAGCTTCATCAAATTCCATTCCTTCGTGTGTCATCTTTGTCAGAATGAAGTTTGTTGTTCCATTGACAATACCCATTGCTTCTGAAATATAGTTTCCTGCCAGACACTGTTTTAATGGACGGATAATTGGAATTCCACCTGCAACAGATGCTTCAAATAATAAGTCACATCCATTATGGGAAGCGATATCTAATAATTCACCACCATGCACTGCCATTAAGTCTTTGTTCGCTGTGACAACATTCTTACCTGCCTGAAGAGCTTCTGTAATATAAGTACGGGCGGGTTCAATTCCACCCATAACTTCCACTACGATCTGAATCTCATCATCTGTGATAATATCTTCCCACTGGTCAGTTAATACAGAAGGGTCAATTCCTTCTCTCTTCTTGTTCTTGTCTCTAACTAGAACTTTGCTGACAGTCAGACCTGCACCAACTTTGTGAGGTAATTCTTCTCTCTGGCGTTCGATCAGTTTGTATACTCCTGTTCCGACAGTTCCAGAACCAAGGAGGGCTACTTTGATGTTCTTTAACTCTTCCATGATACACTTCCTTTTCTGTTTTTGTTTATCTTTGCTTTTATCGAAATGTGATCTTTTAATCTGATAAATTCGTATAAGTAGTTTTTAGTATATCATATTTTTTTTGATTATCCTATATTTTTTTAATTTCTAGTTAGGAAAAACTATTATGTATAGTTCCAATATTACACCAAACAATACTTCTATTGACTATTTTTCTCATTTCTGTTGACATCAATATTTAAAAGTATTATATTTAAAACATAAACAATTAAGCAATCATTTAATCTTACAAAAAGGAGATTTCTATGGATAAAACGGAGAAATATAACATTGCTTCCATGGATATTCATGGTCATGGATGTGATGTTACAGAATTAAAACATGTTCTTCCACCAGAAGAATTTGCCATTGAAACTGCCAGTTTATTTGGTCTGTTAAGTGACAGTACCAGACTTCGTATTTTGTATCTTTTATACCACCGTGAAGTCTGTGTTAGAAATATCGCAGAAGCGATTGAGATGAGCCCACCAGCAGTGTCTCATCATCTTCGCTCTTTGAAGCAATTAGGTGTGATCACAAGCAGACGAATTGGGAAAGAAGTTCATTATACGATCGCAGACACTGCTGACGGAGAGCTTGTATCTGATCTGTTAAAGACTGTATTTGAAAGGAGGGGTATTTATGAAGAAGACTTATGAGTTTGAGAATCTTGGCTGTGCTCATTGTGCAGGTAAAATGGAAGAAAAAATCGGGAAACTTCCTGATGTTGAAAGTGTAAATCTTTCATTTCCTATGAAAAAAATGTATGTTGAAACTTCTCGTGAAGATTTGCTTCCTGAGATTCAAAAGATTTGTACGGATATTGAACCGGATGTTATTGTGACGGAAGTTACAAAAAAATCATCTAAACGGAGAAAACATGTGGAAGAAGTTTCTCATAAAAGTCATGAACATCATCACCATCACGATGAACACTGTGACTGTGGATGTGATCACAACCATAATGAACATGAGCACCTCGAACATCATCACCATCATGATGACCACTGCGACTGCGGGTGTGAACACGATCACGAAGAACATGAACACCACAAACATCATCACCATCATGATGACCACTGCGATTGTGGCTGCTGTGATGATGACGATGACGATGATGAATCAATTGCAGCTGCTGCAAATCGTGAAGGAAATGGTCAGGCAACCGTATTTATTGTCGAGAAATTAGGCTGTGCTCATTGTGCAGGTAAAATGGAAGAACAGATTTCTCATCTTCCCGGTGTTGAAGCCGTCAATCTGACATTTGCAACAAAGCAGTTACGTGTATGGTCTGATGATGCCAAAACATTATTGCCTCAGATTCAAGATATTTGTACTTCTATCGAACCAGATGTCAAAGTCGTTGTCCGTGAAAATACTGTCCGTGCACAAAAAGAAGCGAAAAAAGCCAAAGAGAATTCTGAAGATAACAGAGAATTCTGGGAACTTGGTGCTGGTATCGTTTTATTTATTGCCGGAAAAGCATTGGAATCTTCCAAGCCTGTATACAGTATGGTATGTTTTATCCTTGCATATTTAATCTTAGGAATTAAGATCGTATGGACCGCTCTTAAAAACATCTCTAAAGGTCAGGTTTTTGATGAAAACTTCTTAATGAGTATCGCAACGATCGGTGCTTTCGGCGTCGGAGAATTTGCGGAAGCGGTCGGTGTTATGATGTTTTATCGTATTGGTGAATTATTTGAAGAAAAAGCTGTGGAACGAAGCCGTTCCCAGATCATGGATGTCATTGATATGCGACCTGAAGTTGTCAACCTTGTTGATGATCATGGAGATGTCACTGTAATTGATGCCGAAGAAGCTGAAATCGGAGATATCTTATTAGTACGTCCTGGTGACCGTATTCCATTAGATGGTATCATCACAGATGGGGAAACGATGATCGATACTTCTCCTGTTACCGGAGAACCCATTCCTGTTTCTGCCTCTGTCGGAACAGATGTAACTTCTGGATGTTTAAATACTTCTGGTGTTATCAAGATCAAGGTAGAAAAAGTACTGGAAGAATCTATGGTCACAAGAATCATGGATTCCGTGGAAAATGCAGCCGCAAGCAAACCAAAGATGGATCGTTTTATCACACGTTTTTCTCGTGTATATACTCCATTTGTCGTACTTCTTGCCCTTGCAACTGCGATCATTCCTTCTTTAGTGACAGGAAACTGGACACACTGGATATACACAGCTTTAACTTTCCTTGTAATCAGCTGTCCTTGTGCCCTTGTATTAAGTGTACCTCTTGCATTCTTCTCTGGAATCGGAGCTGGATCTAAGATTGGTATCTTATTTAAAGGCGGGGCTGCACTTGAAACATTAAAAGATATTACTTCTGTTGTCATGGATAAGACTGGAACGATCACAAAAGGAAACTTCAAAGTTCAGGATGTGATCCCTCTCGGAAATACAACCAGACATGAAATATTATCACTTGCTGCTTCCTGCGAAGAATCTTCTACTCATCCAATCGGAAAGAGTATCATGGAAGCTGCCAAAGATGAAAATGTAACTTATAAAACACCTGAAAACGCAAAAGAAATCGCTGGACATGGTTCTGTTATCACAATTGATAACTCAGAAATCTTAGCTGGCAATAAAAAATTGATGGCTCAGTATCATGTAACTGGAGACTATCCAGAAACAACTTCTTATGGAACTGAAGTTTTTCTTGCAAAAGATGGTGTGTTAATTGGTGCAATCGTTATTGCAGATACATTAAAAGACGATGCGAAATCTGCCATTGCTTCCTTAAAAGCACAGAATCTTCACACGGTTATGTTAACTGGAGATTCCGAAACAACTGCAAATGTGATTGCAAAAGAAACTGGAATTGACGAAGTTTACTCAAGACTTCTTCCTGATGAAAAACTTGCCAAACTTCAGGAACAGAGAAGCAAACATGGAGCTGTTATGTTTGTTGGTGACGGTATCAACGATGCCCCTGTATTAGCTGGTGCTGATTGCGGTGCTGCCATGGGAAGCGGTGCTGATGCTGCAATCGAAGCAGCAGATGTTGTATTCATGACCTCAAACGTTGAAGCAATTCCACAGGCAATCTCTATCGGCAAAAAAGCTTGCAAGATCGCTTGGCAGAATGTTGTATTTGCATTGGCGATCAAGGCATTAGTAATGATCCTTGGACTGCTTGGATTCGCAAATATGTGGATGGCTGTGTTCGCAGATAGCGGAGTTGCAATGTTATGCGTAATAAACTCTATACGTGCAATGAAATTGTGATTTGTCGTTTGAAGACGGAAATTATTGGTGGAATATTATAAAAAGAGATCATGTGTCTGCAACCCACTCGCGTTCGGACTCCCACGTAGCTGTACTAAGCTCCTGAATGGTCTAACGACCATCCACTCGCTAAGTGCAGACGTGTCCGTACGGTTGCTGACACATGATCTCTTTTTATAATATTCAAATAATTTACGTGATTCAAACCACTACACGGTGTGTATGTTATACGGTATTGATTGATGATTTTTGTATTTATTAACAGAAGGTAACAGGACTTCTACAACACCAATTTGTTGGAATGTTTATGAAGCATAATAACATTACCTTCTGTCTGAAAATTCACTATTTTACAATCAATGCTGTCCTCCTTACACATCTACTTAAATTTTCCAATCTTGTGAATTGTCCACTCTATAGGCTTCAGTTATATGATAAAAAATAAATAAGCAACCGAAAGCGATGCATTGGAATTTTGCCATATTTTGAATAAATTCGCAGCCCAATTGGACGAATGTCTGAGCTTCAAAGACTTTGGTCTTAGACCAAACTTCAGAGCGAGTTTTCGTAGGAAATTGGGCGAATCAGCGATTTGTTCAAAATATGAGCAAAATTCCACCGCATCGCTTTCGGTTGCTTATTTATTTTTTATCATATACTCAAAATCTACAGTTGGCCAACACACAAATTAAAACTTTTTAAAATGATCAAGCAGTATCTTCTCTGCTTCTGGATTCCACAATCCACCATGTCGTTTACAGGATTCATCTAATTCTCCAAAGACTGGATCTTTCTCAGCTAATTTCCCAAAGTCCTCTATTGCTGTCAATGGCAGGTTGATCTGTGGGTATGTAATCTTCTTTGATCCTGGTATCTTCTTTAAATATAATGTTGTATCGACAATCGCATTGATTCCTCCAATGTGTGTGATTCCAACTGCTGGATTGATCTTGCCTGTTGTGATCAGGTCTAAAGCTTCGATCAGGTCTGAACGAAGTCCTCCAGATGAACCGATCAGTTTAGTTTTTAAATAATGGCTTCCGTATATATTCATTCCAGCACGATAATTTTTATCTGCTGTTGATGCATAAATATTCATGCAGCCATCCATTGCCATAATACGATTCCCTATTTCAGCTACACATTTGGGTGGTGCATAGACAAACACATCATCGTATCCTTTTTCATTGGTTATTGCCAGTAACACTGGAACGGAGTCTGCAAACATCGATGGATTGATATAATAAAGCTCTATTCCATGCCTGGTTCCTTCCTGCATCGGTATCATTTTCCTTACTTTTTCCAAACGCTCTTGATTCGTATCTGTGATCACGAGTCTTCTTGGCTTTTTCTTCATTCCAAGGACATAACGGATTGCCATTAGTCCCATGGGACCGGCTCCTCCAAGGATGATGGTATTCCCACCTTCTTTAATTCCAGATATATGATCGTGGGTTCCCTCTTTACTGTGATAGTTTGAATGAAAACTTCCCACTATACTATATAAAGCCTGAGCCTGTGCAAGTTCATAGAATGAATCTGCTTCATATTGCAACAAACATCCTTTCTCAATTACATCTGCTGGTATGATACAGTATGTTGCTGCACCTCCAAAATAAGGGTAAGAATATCCTGGTGATTCGATCTGGTGAGGAATCTCTGGTACTAATACAAATTGTTTTCCTTCCTGATAATCCTCTTTCCATCTTGTTCCGACTTTTGCTATCGTTCCAGAAAATTCATGTCCGATCAGTACAGGATTCTTTTTAATATTCTTTGGTACTCTTAAATGTCTCTGTGCCAATGTGATTTCTTTTAAAGTTGATACTGCAATTCCGTTACATTCTATCTTCAAGAGAATCTCATCTTCAGCTATCTCAGGGATCTCAAATTCTTCCAGACGTATATCTTTGACTCCATAAAGTCTGACTCCTTTAACTTTCATAACCTTCGCCCCCTAAACTTAGTCAAATATTTATGTCTTGTTAAATTTAATTAATCTTTTTTATTATAACATATTCTCAAACTTCTGTCTGCGAGTTCATAAAGATATGAATTGTTATAGAGTCTTTTCTTTATTTTTGATTTTTACTATATAAAAATGCTGCGATCCAGGAGGTCACTGGAACTGCCATGATAACTCCGAGACTTGATGATAATCCCTGCATGATCTCAATCCCTACGGAATACATATTGATCACCTGTTGATATTCGTAATTGTATGCAAAGATAAATACTAATGTGTTGATCGATCCACCCGTAAATGCAAGAATCAATGTATTGGTCATTGTTCCCATCATATCTCTTCCGACATTCATTCCTGATTGAAACAGTTCTTTTAACATCATCTGTGGATTTTGTTCTTTTAATTCATTGAGTGTAGAGGCGATTGACATTCCAACGTCCATGACTGCACCTAATGATGCGATCAAGATTCCTGCAAATAACAATTCACCAATTTTTATGTCTGTCATTTCTCCGACATAGACCAGATTCTCTATATCAGACACATTATATCCGGTGATCGATGTCACTTGTCCAAAGATCAATGCAAATGCTCCAGAAAATACCACACCTATGATCGTTCCAAGCATCGCGGCTACTGATTTCTTCGTAATTCCATCAACCATACACATCGTCACAACTGTTGTAAATGCGACCACTAATACAGCCGCCAGTATCGGGGATATTCCTTTGTAGATCATCGGAAGAAAAATAAAAAAGATACAAAGCATTGTAAATACCAAGCTTAATATTGATGAAATTCCTTTTCTTCCACCGACTGCAACCACGATTGCTACAAACACTGCTGCCATCAGCCATACCATAGGTCCTCTGTTTACACTATATACAGACGCCAGCAACTCTCCTTTCGATTCATTAATGATCGCTATGACTTTCATTCCTTTTTTACATTTTGCACCAAATAAATAACTTTGAGAGCTTGTTGCCTGTATTATTTTTCCTTTATGATCCCCTGAGAGAAGTTTTAATTCTACGGTTTGTTTTCCACTTCCACTATTTGATAAGTTTCCAGAGATCACGTTTGTTACTTCTGCTTTTTCAAAATTTCTTCCATCTGTATCTAGAAGTTTTGTCTTCTCAATTCCAGAAAAAGAAAAAAACAGCAGAAGAAAGAGAATGCCTGCGATCAGCAGACACACTCCTTTCATCTGTTTTTGTTTCATTGTTATTTCACAGTCACTTTCAGAACTTTGCTGTAAGAACCGTAGATTTTCTTACCTTTAACTACTTTGTATGCACGAACCTTTACATAACATTTTTTCTTTGATCTTAATGACTTGATCGTATAAATTGTTTTTCTTGTATTTCTTGTCTTTGCTTTTTTAAAGTTCTTGTTTGATGCATATTTAATCTGATATCCAGATACAGATGCTTTTTTGATCTTAACTGTTACTTTCTTTTTGCCAGATTTTAATTTTGCAGATGCTTTTGCTACTACAACTTTCTTCTCTGCTGTTGTTTTCTTTACTGTTGCTGGTTTTGTTGTTGCTTTCTTTTCTAATCCTGCTTTTGCATTTGTCAGAACTTTTAATGCATTTTCAACTTCATCTTTTGTTGCTTTTTTGTCTGCTGCAACTTCTTTGGCTCCTGTAAGTGCCTGTTCAAAGACTCTATAGCTTTCCGTTGTATATGCATCTTTTTGCTTTACAATGCTTTCAGATGCTTTAATTTCTGCATTAAGTGATGTCGTATCCCCTTTGCTCTTTGTGATAGAAAATGTTTCATCAATCTTTTCATCATTATCTGTACGATATGTATTGATCGTTAAACTATTTTCTGTTACATCAACAACTGAATATGTTGGGACATCTTCCTGCCAACGGTGTGCAATATATGTCTGCTGTCTTGGTACCAGATCATAATATTTACTTCCTGAAGAAGAACCTGCTGTCATATAAAGGACACCTTCTGGATTGATTACAGAGCTTCCCTGTTTTTTGACGGTCTCAATTGCTTTTTCATCCATGATACTTTTAAGATATGCTAAATATTTCTGATCTTTTTCATCTGTGCTGTCATTTTTAATATTTCCTGGTGCCACTGTTTTTGTCGTTGGATTTTCACCCGCATCCATATCTTTCTCTAATTCTGCATCAAATTCATCATCTGTATAATCATTCGCTTTTGTTCCACCTAATAACATTTTAGATCTTGAATAAGCATGATCATGACCTGTTAATACAGCATCAATATCATTTTGTTCGAAAATCGGTGTTAACTGATATCTTAAATTTGTGATCTCTGGCTCATTAGAATGTTCTGCTGATCCATAAATATCCTGATGCAGTGTTACGATTCTCCATTTGCAGTCTTTATTCGCTGCAACTGTCTGCTCAATAAACTGTTTATGTTCTGCTACATTTGTATCCTGTGTATTTAACATGATAAATAATGCATTTCCATATTTGAAATAATAATCTCCACCGACTACCTTATTACTTCCAAGTTCACTTGCATTTGTTCTGTTAAAATGGTATGTATAGTTTGCATTATCTGCATCATGATTACCTACTGTCGTTGCCACAGGAAGTGATTTTAATGCTTCTGGGCTTAAATATCCTGTATACTCAATTTCACTTTTGGATGCATCTTTGTTTGGTGATTTTTTCTTTCTTGTCTGAATCTGGTCACCTGCAGATACAACAAAACTTAACTGATCATTTGTCTTTTCTAATGCTGCATTTAAAGTAGAAGACCAGTTAAATGCATCACTCTTTACTGCATTTGACTGCGCATCGTAAAATTCTTTCGTATCTTTTCCCTTTAATTCATTTGAAGATCCGATCTGTGGGTCACCTACAAATGCAAATGAGAAATTGTTTGTAGATTTTGTCGTGTATTCAGCTGGCTTTGTGTACCCATTTCCATTGTCGTAACTATAATAATATGTTTTGTTTTCTTTTAATCCTGTTGCTGTTACTTTATTAGAATTATAAGTTTCCCCATTGTTATCCTGTTCATCTTTTACCGCCGTTTGTTCTGCCTCGTACACCTTGGCATTTTTCATATTATGTCCTTCACCAATGATCAGTTTTGGAACATTTGCATTTGAATGATCATCATTTGTCTGCTTTGGTGTATACCATGCAAAATTCAACTCCGTTGCATTGCTTCCTGGTGATAATGAAATTTGTGTCCAGTCATTTTTTAAAGTTTCCCATTCTTTCTCCCAACGATTCCACTGTGCCGTTGTTCCCATTGTCTGTGCAATGTCTGCTGCATTTGTCTTGCCATCTGGAGCGGCACTTGCAAATACTGGTGCTACATTTGTTGCAGAAAGTGTCAATGCTAATGCACTGATCATCATTTGTTTTCTCCAATTAGATCTCATATATACCTCCTAATACCTTTGTCTTTTCATATCTTTCTGACTCTTAAAGGATTCTATCATATATATGTAAATTCTAATTGCTCTGAATTGTAAATAATACGTAAAAAGATTCTGAAATATCAATCTATCTCAGAATCTTTTTGATGATGTTATATTAACTTTTTGTGTTATTTACCTTGATGTTCTAAGGCTGCTTCTACAAATCCTTTAAATAATGGATGTGCTTTATTAGGTCTTGATTTAAACTCAGGATGTGCCTGTGTTGCCACAAACCATGGATGTTCTGGAATCTCTACCATCTCTACGATTCTTCCGTCTGGTGAGCATCCGGATAACATCATTCCATTCTCCTGAAGAATATCACGATATTCGTTATTTACTTCATATCTATGACGATGTCTTTCGTGAATCTCTTTCTCTCCATATAATTCATATGCCTTAGATCCTTCTGTTAATACACATGGGTAAGATCCTAAACGTAATGTTCCACCAAGATCTGTGACTCCGTCCTGATCTGGCATGATATGAACCATTGGGTGTGTTGTGTCTGGATTAAATTCCTGACTGTGTGCATCAGAGAATCCTAAGACATGTCTTCCGAATTCTACTAATGTAAGCTGCATTCCTAAGCATAGTCCAAGATATGGGATCTTGTTTTCTCTTGCGTATTTGATCGCACAGATCATTCCTTCGATTCCACGATCTCCGAATCCACCTGGAACTAAGATTCCGTGAACTCCACCTAACATCTCATCGACATTGTAAGAGCTGATTCTCTCTGAATCTACCCAGCGGATCTTAACATCTGCTGAATTTGCAACTCCGGCATGCTCTAAGGATTCTACGACACTGATGTAAGCATCGTGTAAAGATACATATTTACCAACTAATGCGATCTCTACTTTATGTTCTGGATGTTTCCATGCATCGATCATCTTCTTCCAGTCATCAAGATCTGGATCTGGGCATGGCATGTTCAGACATTCACATACTTCATGTGCTAGATGTTCTTTCTCCATCATCAAAGGTACTTCATATAATACTTCTGCATCTAAGTTCTGAATAACTCTTGAACGTTCAACGTTACAGAACTGTGCGATCTTTCTCTTGATTCCATCATCTAATGGATAGTCTGAACGGCATACAAGGATATCTGGCTGGATTCCCATTCCCTGTAAGTCTTTGACACTTGCCTGTGTTGGTTTTGTCTTTAATTCTCCTGAACTCTTTAAGTATGGAATTAATGTTACATGAATTAAAATACAGTTTTCATGCCCTACTTCATGCTGGAACTGTCTTAATGCCTCTAAGAATGGCTGACTTTCGATATCTCCTACAGTTCCTCCGATCTCAATGATCGCTACTTCCTGATCGCTTGGGTCTTCACTTCTGTAAAAACGGCTCTTGATCTCGTTTGTTACGTGTGGGATTACCTGTACTGTGTTACCACCATAATCTCCACGACGTTCTTTGGATAAGATACTCCAATATACTTTACCTGTTGTAACGTTTGATTTCTTATTCAGTCCTTCATCGATAAATCTTTCATAATGTCCAAGGTCTAAGTCAGTCTCTGCTCCGTCATCTGTTACGAAAACTTCTCCGTGCTGGATTGGGTTCATTGTTCCTGGGTCAATGTTGATATACGGATCAAACTTCTGGCTTGTGACATGATAGCCTCTGGCTTTTAGTAATCGTCCCAGAGAAGCTGCTGTGATTCCTTTACCTAATCCAGATACAACTCCTCCTGTAACAAATACATACTTTACTGGCATGTTTCTTCCTCCTATATGTGAATTTCTACTACTTTCTTATATTATCCCATTCAAAATAATATCATATCATATTCTTTTTGATTTGTCATTGTGATTTGTTAAAAATAATAAGAAAAGGATTCTTATGTTTCTATATCATAGAATCATAGGAATCCTTATTGTCATATTTTAAAAATCGAAAGTGCTCACATCACAACTTAGATAGAGGATTGCAGATAAATATAAAATGATTGTTGATGATGATAATCTAAAATACAATTCTTTCGAGATTCTATGGGGTATGGGCGATGAACGATCGCAGGAAAACCGTAGTTCTCGAACTGTTTATTAAGGGGAGTTTGTGCTGTAAGCACTTTCTACCCATAATTTACCATATCATTTTATATTTGTCAATTATTTCCTTTACTTTTTTTGTAAAAATTTACATAATTATTATTTTCATTATTATTGATCAATGATATCACCTGATTTTTACTATTTCCTTTGCTGTATGTCCAGCTTCCTAACTTACCGCTCTGTGGCGTTTTCTTGATCATAAATGTGTTTAACCATTCTTGTGCATCCTTGGATGATATACCCATTTTTTCGAAACAGCCTTTTAAGAATATCTTTTCTTCTGTTGTGAATCCTTTGAAGGTTTCTGTTTCATCCCAGTAGATCAACATCTGTTTGATCTTGTGATCTTGCAAAAAGATCTGAACATTTTTCCTTGCATATAATTCTTCATCATTATAAGAACGAAGAATAACTTCATTCGCAGCTGATCCACTATGATCCGATATAGCTGTCCACATCTCTCTGCCACTTTGTGGAAGGTCAGATAGATTACTCCTGAGCCCAATCACTTTGTTAAAATCAACTCGAATGATAAAACGTTTGTAATTATACAGACATGTTAATCCATTTTTCTTGAATGTATGCCATTTGTCTGTATTATGGAACAAGTATGTTTTATCTCCAGCTTTTACTTTAATCCCTGCTGTATCTTTTTCGCATTGTTCCATCCATTTTTTGATTCCTTTGTATCCTGAATTCTCCATCGTATTGATCAATTTGGAGTTTTTCATATAATACTGGGATGTTCCATTGATACATCTCTTATGATTTTCATTTGTTGCATACAAAAGACCGTCTTTGTAATTCCAATTGAGATTCTGAATTTCTTGTTTTTCTGAATCTGTAAGCTTTTGATAATTTTCTTCGAATGTATTGTCTGGTCTTTGAATGATATCATAAAATCCATCAGTATCGTAACGGTCGAAATCTACGTCAGAATCAGTATCTTCATCCGATTGCTGTATTGAAAATCTACGAAGAACGGTGTCTTCTGCTCTTAAACGCAGCTCATACTCACCCGTTTTATCTTCCAGGATACTCGTTTTCCATACTTCATAACTTCCACTGTCATCTAAAAGAGTCGAACTTTCATCGTCTGATTTCATCATCTTATAAAATTTTTTCAGCCATTGCTCATTTTTTATTTCTCTTCTGTCTTCTGAAATCTTATCAATCTTATCTTCTGTGATAAAATTGTTTTCATTTGCTGACAGACTGATCGTTGATACGAACTGTTTTTTGCTTGTCAAAGGATAGATAAATAGTCCTGCTGCCATACAAAATCCAAGAAGAATCGCTATTTGTTTAATTCTTTTTCTTTTCTTAAATGATACGCTATACCATTTTCTCTGTAATTTTGACGGATGACGGTAAAGTACGATTCCGATCGTTGCCAATAAAGCTAGAAGGATCAGTGGTGATAATATGATAATATAACTAATTGAAGTTGAAAAATACATTATACTGCCCTCCTTTTCTTACGCTTTTCTACTATATAATATATGATCGTTGCGATCACTGCTGCCAGAATGCCGCCTGTGTATGACTGAATCTTGAACCCTGTCACTACAATGAACAGTGAAACACAGAATGGAAAAATCCATACAAACAGATGCTCCATCCATGGAAAATACATAAAATTATTCCTCTTTGCCATATCTGACTTTTGGAATACATAAAATGCAACTCCAAAAAATACTGTGATCAACACAATCTGAATCAGAAGAATCTGTACAAAATGATCAAACGAAGCCATCGTTACCAACTGATTCACACCTTTATCCCATATAAACTGTTTTGTGATCGGTCCATTTTCAAAAAATACAGCCATCCACCAGCCATGATATATTGTATCTGAAAATGATAATACTTTTGGCATCATATAATCCATAAAGTTTGGAAATAACATTGCTCCGATTCCAATTGCTCCTGCGATCCATGGTCTTTTACAGATATTCTGAAAAAATATGGCAATGGCATAGATGAGTGTCAGTGATACCCATATAAATAGAAGATATGCACACAAATGTATCATGTTATCATTTCCAAGAAGTACTGCTCCGTTCTTACATGCGGATAGATTCATCTCATACCATGACTGTGCCTTTGTTCTCATCATGATCATTCCGAATGAAAGAAAAAGCCATGGTATCGTATATGTCATCATTCCTGTGATCGTCCTTGTCAGAAAGATCTGGCCTCTCT
>OOBR01001365.1_pt1 | contig 14274 bp, 16 predicted proteins | sample 1671281 | NCBI WGS metagenome assembly OOBR01 (sample SAMN06348140, study PRJEB24527) | human gut metagenome | biome: human gut; feature: ankylosing spondylitis patient; material: feces | host: Homo sapiens | place: China | collected 2015-10
AGACCCGTGTGTCGAGCAACGTCCCCCTCATGGAGATTGCCAAGGAGCTGATAGAGAGGTACAGGGGGCTTGCCGGGGGCGACCTTGTCTTTCCCATGCCCAGTAACAGCGTGTGCAACACCCACCTCAAACAGATAGCCAAAGCCTGCGGCATCCACAAGGAGATCGGCTTCCACGTGGCACGTCATACCTTTGCGACCCTAGCCCTGAGCAAGGGCATGCCGCTTGAAACCCTGCAGAAAGTCCTCGGGCACAAGACCATCATCTCCACGCAGGTCTACGCCGGGCTGATCAATCCAAAAATCGGTGAGGACACGGACAGGATGCGTGAGAAGATCAGCGGAATGTTCCGCCTGGCCAACTAAAAAGAAGGGATGCTTCACCGGACGGTTGTACAAACAAAGATTCTTGTATTCTTCATAAACTTTAGAGTAAAGAAAACCCAAATGGGTAAGTTTTCTATAACCGGGAATAGAACTCATGTTTGGAAACTCTTCCCTAACTATCTGATACATCTTGTTAAAGCTGACTTTATGTTCCAAACAATACTCTGTAAGTTGCCAGGTAGCAACCAGTTTCCTTTCATTGCGAAGAAGGGTGTTTCTCTTTACCTGTTCGCTACGGAACAGATAAATGGTTACGGCAAGCAGGACTATTAGAATGCCATAACCTAAGATTATTTTGAATTTCAATCCCATATTCTTCCATTCTATGTTTTTGTAGTATCAACTAACCATGTGTACAAAAACACATAAAGTACGTAAAGTGAATAACTCCTGCATGAAAATCTGGGATAATTGGGATTAAGATTTGCAATATACACTTTGTGGCCTATATAATGTATAAGCCACAAGTGTTGCCTTTTTTCTCCTTGCTTCCTTTGAAATTTACTAGATTTCTAATACAAGGTATTAGTCAACACGCTCTTAAAGTTTCTGTTTTACACAACTTTACAAATATATGAAAATTGTTCTATTCTACAAGTAAGGTTGATAATGTTTGACTCTTTTTTATGATTCTATAATATGACTGTATTCCTCAAACTCCGGTATGCTCTGCACTTCTTCCTCCTCCATATATAGTTGGATGAAGCGTGCGAATTGTCTGGCGGCGTTTATACCACCTGCAATCCCTAAAGGTATTCTGCCTAATGTACGTTGAGGGTTGGCTATTACTATTTCTTCTTCTCCTTTTCCATTGAAAGTCTTCGCATGATGATTACTAAATAGTGTGATTACAACCTGTTCATAAGGTAGTGTTTCTTTTTTTTGAAACATGAAACGACCGGGTATAGTGATTGTTTTGGAATCACGGTCAAAAACTATTCGTCTCCAAGGCTGTAAAAAAGCTTTTAGTCCAATAACTATTATAAAGAATAAAGGTTCAAGGAATAATAATGCATTAACGTAACTTTCAGATGTAATTTCTGATGGAGTGATTACTCCCCAATATAAAAGAGCTAAGAACGGGACAAGGAAAATTAGTAAAAAAAAGACTCTTACTGCTATTCCATCATTATTAATGATAATTTGCTTGTTATCAATTCTGTCAAATTTGAATCTGTCACCAAGTAAATCTTTCCAATGATATGGTAAGGTTACATTTTTCAATGTTTCTTTATTATTCAAAGATATTTTAGGGTAAAGATTCCAAATAGCTCTTAGTCCTATATAATAACACAGACAAAATACTATATTAATGGCTAACAATCCAAGTGCCAGATTAGTAAATGTAACGTCTCTATGTTGATTTAAGAACACTATAAAAAAAGTAGTTAGTGGCCATAAGAAAGCACTCCCCAATATTATAGTCCAACACTTTCTTTTATGCCATTTCCCTTTTCTCATTTCGGTTTCCTGACACTCGGTATCTCCTATGATATTCTTGCGATGTTGTCTGTTTTTATTATTTCCGAATTTCATGGTTGTGCCTGTTTTAGTTCGTTTTATTTTCTGAGGAATTTTCAAAATATATCAGTATTAATGAACCGGCTTTTATCATTTCGTTAATTCAATTGATATATTTTACTTCATCCGTTTCACTGTCGCATAGAAAACAGTCGGTCAATACCGTATTGTCCGGGATTACGATGGATTCTATGAACAGGAAATCCGACATTTTGCAACAGAAGGGCTTGTCTGCTTGTATTCTTACATCCAGACACTTCGAAAGCCAGTGATAACAGTCCTAATGTTAAAATCTTGTTGTTCATACGCTATGTTATTTAGTGTTATTTCTTGATAATTTACCGGATAAAGGTATCAAATTACATTGAATTACAGCAATATAATCCTATATTTTTCGTTTAACTCTATATTCAATAAAAATTCCGATAGCATATCCTGGAATAAATGCCAGCAGGATAGACGCGCTTAATACGATAAGCATAAGCAGCCTCCATAGCCAAAGTATCAGAATGGTACTTATAATTTTGCTTTCATACAATATGAATAAGTTTGTCAGCAAAAACAGACCTCCCATATATGCTTCTATAACGAACAGTATTATGTCTGATCCGGCAGAGCCTGATGTCTCCCACAAAAGTGAAGAACCAAATACGATTTGAATTATCACATCAGACAGTAGGAGTTGCAGAAGAGCTACCAGTATGGCAAGAATATTTTTCATCTTATATATTTTCCTTTCTTTAGAGGATAAATAAACGGTAAAGACAGTTCTTTTGCGAATGAAATTGTCGCTATACTATAATCATGACTGATTCTTATTGACATTGACAAAGGGAAATCTTCACACCAATATTCAATGACTGGATACAACGACCCATCCTCAGCGAAATCTGTTTCTGAAGCAAGGTCAATATAATCAGATATAGAAGCGTAACCTTCACATTTTTCTTTTTGCTTTTGGTGAATCTTTTGCGAGGACAAGGCAAAATATATTCTTCTGTCATCAATTTTTCTGATTATGAGTTCTTGAGATATGGTGTCATTTTTATAATACAACGTGTCTATCTTACTCCTGACTGCACACGGCGAAAATGAAGATAAAAACATCAGCTTTTCAGACAAATCATAGGTAATTATCCTGCTCTCCAAGTCGCGGTATTGTCTGTCGAAGATTTCTTCATTATAAGCAGCCATAACAAAATTATTATACTTATTTGAATAGACAAATTGGGCTTTGAAACTATTGAACATTCCTGGCAAAGTTATTAATACAAGAATTAAAAGTGTTTTCAGTTTCATATTCAAATTCGTTTTTATTATTCTATTTTTTTGTATCTGTTTGTGCATAGCCGTTGAGACTTAATGTAGCAACGAGAAGCGCAATAATCATTGATTTCATATTATGTATATTATTCGTTTTCTACATTTATATACTTTTCATATTCAGGACCTTCGTACGGAGGGTCACCAAAACCTCGTGAGTTAATGGCAATATCAAAGTTTTCAATATCATTACCGTCTTCAGACTTCCTGATTCTATAGGTATAATATTTTTCTCTGCTGTGTATAGGCGCTTTGGTGTAATCCCAGTCATGCAGATGACAATAGTAAAGCAGAGGGAACGGATTGTTATTGAATTTCAGATTTGTTTTTTTTCAGAAAATTATCAATGTGCATACCTTTGCCCAAAACTGCTCCTCCGACAATCATTTTACCCGTAAAATACTGACGTGGGCAGTGGTTCTTTAGCCATTTTAGGTTTTCTTCGGATAGAAAATCATCTAATTCTATATTCCAGTTAATCATTATTTTGCTTACAGGGACACTGTCTTTTCCGCTTTCATCGTGTGATACCATAATGATTCCCAAAGAATCCCATATAAATATTCCGGGTTCCGCAAGACGTTCGTAATGTCCGAATATCTCACACTGTTCTCCTATTGTCATTCCCGGCATGAACGGCTTGCCGTTGTAGGTCATTGTCGTATCTGTAAATACAAACAGGTGTTCCCTGTTCACTCCCTCTTTTTCGTAGTCTATAGGCGGTTCTTCCGGCAGATGTTCTTCCAAAAACCTGTCTGTCTTGGCCATCAGGGCATCTACTTTGCCCAGAATGTTATCTATGCTTCCCATCGCCTTTTCGTGGTTGTAACTGCATCCTGTACAGGAGCTGAGTGCGGACAGGCAAAGCAGCCCGAACCATAGGGCAACGGCTGCCGGAGCGGGGAGGAATGGATGCTTGTTCATCATATCTGCGTATAGTTTCATGGTTTGCCGGAAACAGGCTGTAAGGGTATTGTTCAAAAATCAAAAGAGTTGTGACAGGAAGATGTATGTGTACGGTGAATCTTATGCCCTACGATGTATTTAGCACCGCAGTATTTACATTCATGACGCGCTTCCTTCAGTCCTTCGGAGAATTCAGTAGGAGATTCCACCACAGTGTATGCTTCTTTCCGATGTAAGGTGATACCATGGCAATCCGGACAATATTCATAGAGACCTGTCGCAAGAGGGATGCGCACTTTCACCTTTTCTCCGCAGGCGGTGCAGGTGTACACATGGATGCAGACGGTCTGCAGATTGAGTTCCATTCGTTCCTGTGGGGTGAAGAGCCGGGCGTCTTTCTTTATCTCCTGTGCCGACATCTTGCGGAGGGTCTCTTTTCCGCATTTCGGGCAAGTGCGGCTCTGGCTGAGTATCTGCTTGCGTAATCTCAGTCTGTACCATAGCATCACAGCTGCAATGGCAGGCCATACGGGAACCAGCCACAGCAGGCCGATGAGGGTGCGCCAGGCAAATGCCTGCTCCGTGAGTTGCTGTTCCAAAGCAGTGGCTGCCGTCTTGCCTTTGGGCTGCAGGTAATTTTTCAATCCTTTCCACGTCAGCCAGTTGAGGAGAAGAAGGGAAAGGCTTCCCAATATAAGAAAAGGTAGTGTGGTCATTGTTTGCCTCCTTTCTCGTTGGTTTCTTCGATGCGTCTGTAAGAACGCTCTATGTCTTCTAAAATGTATGCGTCCAGCTTACTGCCGTTGAACTTGAACAGGAAGGCCAGAAGTCCTATATATCCGAAGGTGAATAGGGCGGCACTCAGTACCAGCATCGCCACGTCGCTGAACGCTGCTTCGGAAAACAGCCAAGTGAAAAGTGTCATCCCTGAAAGGCTGATGCACAGCATGGATGCAGCCAGCAGGGCGAGTGTGAGGAATGGGATGAGCATCATTCCTATGAGGCTCCGCCACATTTCTTTGCAGAACTTGGGGTGATGACCGGTGAGGGCAAACCCGAAGAGGGAGCAGCCTGCAGCGGTGAACAGCACAACGAACAGTCCGAAAAATGCCCATGCCACCCACTCCTGCCAGGATCCTGCGGCAAGCATTCCGCCGAGGTCTGTCCAACGGCTGTTCTCATCACACACGATTTGCCATATGTAATACAGCACAGAGGTGAAGACTGCTGTGGAGAGGATGACGAGAACGGACGGTAGGCAGCCTGTCGGCTTTTTGCGGTACTGGCGTATCCGCAACAGTATCAGCATGGAGAACAGCAGTTGGACAGCTATAAGGATATAGAGTCCCGAACCGGTTATTGTTTGTTGTTCCATAGGCATGTTTTTTTAATGGCTTGTTATCTATTTGTAATACAGCAAATATAGAAAATGATTCTTTAGTATGCTTATAGATGGATTTTTTTCACCGGAATGTGTTGTAGAACATGTTTGAACATGCTTTCTTGCTGTGTTTCCGTATCCCACATTTCCGCCATTTTCATGTGATTTAAAATTAGCTTATTATAGCCTGTTTCTTATCTCTTGAATATTTTCTTCTTCCATTTTTGCAACTCTATTGTTGCCTCAATGTAAGGACCATTTACTTTGATGAGTAAATCTTCAAATTCTGCTTTCTTCAGGGCAGGTTTGCCATATTTCTGTCTAACAGTCTTTACCAGTTCCTTGAAGCTTGTTTTGTTCATCTTCGTTTCGCAAGCCATCGATATTAATTTGCCTTGTGCATTGGTTACTAAATTCAGTTTCCCGAAGTCGGTATCACAAAAAGTTGCTTTCTTGGTAACGAGACTATCCATACTTATATAATGTATTAAAATCGGATATCTCTCAGAAAAAGAAACGTTCATGTTTTGTGTGTATTTCACATAGTGATAGTTTACTTCTTTGCTGGTCTCTTTGGGATTATCGAAATCAATATATGGAGAACATAAACGTTCCACATCGATGTCATAGTCCGGGTTATCCATGTTGATAATCTGTTTGTCTGATTGTGCATGGGCTGTTGCACCGGATAAGCATAAAAATGCTGTCAATCCAATGATGATAAGTGTTTTAATTTTCATATTCGTTCATTTTATAATAAATGGTCAGCTCCTGTTTCTTCGGATATTTACCGGTGTATCACCGAGATTCCGCTTGCAGAAATCAGACAGGTAAGACTGGTTTGCAAACCCGCATTCTTCGGCAATCTCCGGTAAGGGAAGGTGTGTAGTCCTCAACAGTTTCAGCACCTGCTCGGCACGTTTTTGCCGAAGCCACTGGGCTACCGGACAGTTAAACAATCTCAGGAATGTCCGACGGAAGGTAACGGTGCTGTTTGCTCCGCATAGTTCCGCCAATTCTTCTGCTGTCTTCGCTTCATTATGGCATTCCATCACTTTCTGAATGAAAGAATGGTCGGTATGGATACCGAGCAGTTCTTCCGCTTGCAAAATGATTTTACGGTTGATATGTTCGTAGGAGGCGTCGAGCAGTTTGAATGATACCTCAATGCCTTCTGTCGGTTCGGAAGTGGAAGGCATTCCGCATTGTATTCTCGCTTCGCGGAAGTAGTAGAGCATTCTGTGATAGATGGCTTCCAGATGTTCTTCACGATGCCTTTGTAGCAATCGGCATAAAGTCAGTAACTCTTTTACGCAGCAATAATGCGTGTACCATATTTGCAAACGCATGACATAGCGGGTGGATTCTGCTTCACCGGCAGTCATGAACAGCTCCAGCCATCTCTCAAAGTCCGGCTGTTCATGGCTAATTGCTTCGGGAAGCCCGTTCATCCATCCGGCAATCATATTCATGAATTCCATGTCCGATGCAAAGGGACGTAGTTGCCGCTCTCTTCTCTCCTCCGGCATATCCTTGGATATGGTCACACAAAGCATACGCAAACGTGCTTCCTGGGGATCGTCCGGTTGCAGGCGTGAAAGGAGATAACCGCTTATTGAAAAGCTTTTGTCCATAGCAGAGAAAATTTATCGGTTTTCAAACCTGAGGGCCACCGTCATGCGGAATGCTACGGGTTTTCTGTTTTGGGTGGCAGGTATAAATTCGGGAAGCCGTTGGATGGTATATAGTGCTGCAACTTCCAATTCGGACGATGTGCTCTCCCGGTTTTCCACCTTGGCATCCTTCGCTTTGCCGTCCTTTCCCACTGTGAAGGATACACTTACATTCCCTTCGGCATTTCCCTGGTTTCCGAGGCCGGCATTATAGGCCATCCAATGGCGCACGGCAAGCCTGAAATCCGGGAATTTCGCGAACGGTCCTTCCTTGAACTTGGGAAGTTCTCCGTCTGGAATGTTCATATATCCCTTGGCGGTGTCCGGGACAAGGTCTTCCTCTGTAAATAGCTCGCCGGTGTCGTATATGCCTGCTGCCGGATTGATTTCCATGCTTCGGACATCTGATGAGAGATCATTGAAATTGCACCAGTTACCGACGCTGATGCAGTCGATGAACGAATCATATTTCGTTTTTGTCACCATTAGGCACACTTCATACCAGGTATGAGGTTGGCTGCCTCCGCCAACAATTTTCCGTTCTCCCTTTTCGTTCTCTTCAAGATAAATCACGGCATCCTTGTGCTCCGGATTCGGCTTGCGTACATATAGTTGGATAGTTCGGTCATTCACATGCCATCCATAATTCCGATGTCCGAAATACTCTTCTGTGACAAAGCATTGGGGGCCGTACTTTTCTGCAATGGCATATAGCAGGGAATCTACATTTGCCGCTCCGTCCAGCCTTCCCTGTGCTAGAATGCCGATCAGTTTTCCTGATTTGTCCGCCAGCATGCCGGTATACGGGAATTCAAAGTTCCCGAAGCGGGCAAGCACTTCTCCGTAGTTTGTTTCTACCGAGCTGTATTCCTGAATAACCGCCTTTTTGCCTTCCTGGGTTTTACATTTCACTTCTTCCTTCATGAAATAGCGGAATGATTCGTCATAATCCCCGTCGTATGGCTTTGCCTTGGAATAATACTTGTCCACCTTCATTCCGAACTCCACATTTTCCAAATCGTATGCACCCTCACCCCAGTATTGAGGCTGTGCGGCACTGATGCCGCAAAAGAAACTCAAGATTCCCATGATAAAAATAGTTTTCATGATTTGCATGTTTTTGTTAATATTGATATACTGTATTAGAAACGGCTGGATGAACCTCCGCCTCCGGATGATCCTCCTCCGAAACTGCCGCCTCCGCCACCGCCTGAGCCTCCCGAACGTCTGGAAGAGGTGTTGATTTTCGGTATTGTATAGCCTACCATGTATTCGGCATCGCAATGCATACATCGATGGCGAGCCTCCATCAGTCCTTCTGATAAAGTGGTGGCTTTAATAATAGTCCGATATTTTTCTTTCTTGTGCAGCGTCATTTGCCCGCAGGAGGGGCAGCATTCATAGCCGTCCTTTTTAAGCGGTATCCGGATTTTCACCTCTTCGCTGCAAGCGGAGCACCGGTAGATGCGGATGTATGCCGTCTTCAGTTCTGTTTCTTTGCGTTCGCTTTCAGTCAGCCGTTTCGTATCTTTTATCAACTCGTGCAAAGGAATCTCCCGGAGGGTTTCCCGGTTGCATTTCGGGCATGTCCGGCTGCGCCTGATGGTCTTTTGTTTCTGGATGCCGAAATACCAGCAGGCAATACCCAGAATGGCGGGCCACACCGGTACCAGCCAGCACAGTCCGAGCAGGGTGCGTACAGTAAAGGGTTTTCGGGTCGCCAGCAAGGTCAGAGTGGCTTCCGTCCCTTCGTCTTTTGGCGTCATCCTGTGTACCGCCGATTTCCATACAAGCCAGTTTATAAGTATCAGCATCAGGGCAAATACGATAAAGACCAGGGAAGGGGTGGTACGCCGGAACTTTTTTATCCATGCTTCCGGTGGTGCTGCCTGATAGTCACTTCCGTACAGAACTTCCGCCACCGCCTTGACACCTTCAATCATTCCTGTATTCCAGTCATTTTCCCGAAGATGCGGCACCATGGTTTCCATCTGTATTCTTTTGCAAATGGCATCCGGCAATACACCTTCCAGGCCATACCCGGTCTTGAAGGTGATATCACGAATATCCCGGGTCAGCAGAATCAGCAGTCCGTTGTCATCTTCCGCCTTGCCGACACCCCACCGGTTGAACAGCGTAACGGCAAATTCATGCGGATCCTCTTCTCCGATGCTGTTCAAGGCGACAACTGCCACTTCTATGGTCAGGGAGTCTTCCAGTTGTTGCAATATATTGTTGATTTTATTTTTCGTTTCACTGTCCAATATATGGTCAGGGTCGGATACCCAATTGTCCGCATTGTATGTCTTGGGATTAGGTACATCATCGACCGTTCCCCATGCCATCGGGCAGAAACCCACCAGAACGGCTATGCAGATTATAAGTTTTCGTATCATATAGTGCCTCCTTTCTCATGATTATTCATATCGACTGGTCTGAAAGAACGTCTGCTGTCCTTTTCATCGTATTCTTTTAATTTCTCGCTGTTCATTTCCAACAGGTAAACGACGAATCCGGAAAATCCAAGCAAGCACATCACGCAGAAAAATAAGAGCAGAAGCATCCAGCCCCAGCTGATATAGTCAAACATGGGTGAGGCAAACCTCATGCAGATAATATAGGCAAACCCAAATGCCGCAACCAATATTCCCAATGCCATGATGGGAAACAGCAGGATTACTGCCAGTGTTTTCCATATCAGTTTGCAGAATTTGGGGTGACGGCCTATGACAGCATAGCCAGCCAAAGAGCAAACGGTAGCAGATACCAGTATCATTATCAGACAGATAAATCCAGCCATCAGCCATTCCACAGGAGAAGCGGCGGCGAGCGACCCTCTGTTCTCTGCAAAGATATTGGCAAACAGTCCTTCATTGATGATAAGATGCCCCAGACTGAACAGTACGGTGGTCAGAGCAAATACAATCATGAAAATAAAACCCGCTGCCAGACAGCCTAACGGCTCTTTGGAGTCCTGCTTCCTTCTCCAGATAATTAGTCCGGTTATCAGAATCTGTAGTACAATCAGGATATATCCTTCCATAGGCTCGGTCAGTTAAAAATGACGGGGAGAGTGGCGACAAAGGAGATTGCTTTTCCCTTCCATTTTGCCGGGACATACTTTATGCCGTAGAGGCAGTCGCAGACCGCTTTTTCCAATAGCGGATGGGGGTCTCCGTTTATTTTCACGTTGCTGGCAACGCCGTCAGTCCCGATGGTTATTTCCGCCATCATTCTTCCTGTAATTCCTTGCTCGACTGCCTCTTCCGGCTTCCTGAGCAATTGTGCCAAGACCATGTTCCATTCGTCCGGCATTCCTGTCTGCGGGTTGATGGGCTTGGCTGGCTGGAAATCAGGACTGAAATAATCCACTTCCTCCATCTCTTCCGGTTCGGCCTGCTTTTTATTGTCCGGTGATTTTTCGGTGCACAACCATTCGATAAGTTCGTTGCATCGTTCGCGGTTGATTATTAACCGGGATGCTTCTCCTTCCGATGGGGCAAATACAGTTATCTCGGCAATTTTCCGTCTCTTTTCGACCGGCATGTAGAGCAGCAGGCTGTCCCCCTGCAAGGCAACCGTGTAGTGCTTTCCCATCACTCCGATAGCGTCTGTATCGTCATTTCCCTCTGAATCTTCATCTTCCATAAAGTGTTTCAAGGTCTCTTCCAGGTTGTTAGGGTCGATGCCATTTTCTTTCAACCACTCTTCAAACGTGATTTTCCTTGTACTATTTTTCAGAATCTTGTCCAAATCTCCTGTTGTGGCTGTTGAAGAGGACGGCTTGTACCAGTTCCCGTCCCTGTGATAAAGGCGCTTCATGCCTTTCAGTTTGTCGAGAGTCTCTGCGTCTGCGGAAATGATGAAGCCGTTGTTGTCAACCTTTTCTATGGAAAAAGTCTTGCTGCCCCAAGTCACCTGCACCGGTTTGTCTCCAAAATCCTTTATGGGTACTGTGATGCGGTCATATTCCTGAGGCATATAGAAAGACAAGGAGATGTGTCCGCCTGCAATTTCCTGATAAGGAACAGTCAGTGGTATCTGTAATCCGAACCATATATTCAACATGTCTTTGTTCTTGGCATAGTCGCCGCCCTCAAGCAAATAGATGTCTTCTTCCGGGTGTATATAGACCGGTTTACCCTGCTTGTCAGTCAAATGAAGCTGCAAATCAGTCTCCAGGTCGAAGAAAAGTTCTTTGCAGAACCCCGTGAAGTTCCCGTTCTCATCCTCGTGATAATACTTTTCCCACAGGCCGGATCCTTGCCGACCGCCGAAATATGAAGATACATCTTCTTCTTTGCCTCTTAGCATGAGGTTGAAAAAGATAGAAGAATCCTTGTTCGGCTCTATGAATGCCTTGTCAAAGCACATGAACAATCTTGACAGGCCGTTTTTAAAGCTCTTGTGCTTGAATTTGTCCGCCCATTTTTCCCAAGGAAGCATATCCTGTTTGAACTCTTGGTTTTCTGCCAATGAATCAAGTTCGCCGAATGCCGTCCCTGTCTCGAACTGATAGAACACTTCAAGTTGCTCCATGGCCTCTTTTTTCTCTTCTTCTGTCATCTTCTTTTTGTTTTGTGCCCATGCTCCCAGTACGAGACATGCAAGCAGGACGGTTGATAATATTCTTCTCATGATGAATGGTGGTATTGTGTTTATAATCAAAATGATATCGGAATAACTGCGACGGATGCGACGCATTCTCCGTCATATTTTGCCGACATGAACCTCATGCGGTAGATGCAATCCGTTACGGTTTCGCTCAAAACCGGATGCGGCGAGCTTGTAATTTCCACTTTGCTGACAGCACCATCGGCCTCAATTACCACCGTAGCCATCACCTTGCCCGTAATGTTCTGCCCGACAACTTCCTGTGGGAGTGTAATCATCTGCGACAGTTCGGCGCTCCACTCGCTTGATGTGCCTGTCGTGATATGTAGCGGAACGGCAGGCTGGAATCCGTTTTCAGACAGGTCTATTGTCTCCGTGTTTTTTTCATATAAATGCCAATCAATGGTATTGCGTCCCTTGGTCAGTGTCCGGGCATATTCGACTCCCATTTTCAAATGTCCCTCCAGATAATCCCTGAAACCTTCAAGCACCCGGTCCTTATCAAGCCGCAATCCGCTGGCCGTTTGTTTTTCAGGAATATCCCACTCGGCACCGGCCCTGTATATTTCGACGGCATCCATTCCGTTCATAAAGACATAACCATAAACTATGCCTTGTCTGTATGCTTTGTTCAATTCTGCTTTGATGGCTTTGTTCATAAGACATATCGAGTCGCAGTCCTGACACAGAATCGCATTTTTAAAACATTCTGTTATAGTCATGGCACTCCTCAGTCCGTCTTCAAAAGCGGCCATGATGGCAGGACTGTTCCCACGGGAAAGTAGCATTGCATCAAACTCCTCTCTGTGGGCTTCTCCTATAAACCATTTATATTCCATGATCCAGCCAGCCTGTGCTACTCCCACTGCATACGAAATCATATCGTTAGGTGCCAGCAATGCATTCCGTTCATCAGGAGTGAGCCTCCTGTTGTCTTTCAGTTTGCGGATTCCGTCCGGAACGGCAGGGGAGTCAAATTTTGCAATTGCCGAAGCCAGGGCTTCCGCTTGGGTGATGTCATTGCTTGCTGTGACGGTATCTATCCACTCTGGAAGAATAAGGGCATCGTCGGCATGCTCTTGACACAGGAAATAAGGTCTGTTGTGATTTGCGATGTCGTAATAGCGTTCTTTCTCTTTATTGAAAAAAGAAAACCATTTATCGGATAAGGTGTCATAGTGCCGGGACATCTCATTTTCAGAAGCGATATGCTTCCTTACCTGTTTCAGCACATCGGAAATTGCGGCGTCGATATAATCCAGTTCCGGATAGGGATTTGTTGAGTATGCTCCCATAAGGGCTCCGGTGCGGAAGCAGGTCCTTTCCATTCCGGTACTCTCTGCAATGCCCTGCAATTGTTTCCGGAGCGAGGAGAAGTCTTTTAGAACGATTTCTTTCCAATGCTTTACGCCAAAGTCATAGCCGGCGTGGATATACGGGGTGTACTCTTTTCTGTAAGTTTTCACCTTGACGGATTTCCGGGCGAGCCTATCATAGGCGGTGGTATAGCATAAACTGTACACGATAGGATCCAGTACATCAATTTTGTCTCCCGGTTGGGGGAATTGTACCTTGGGTGCCGCTTTCTTTTCAATAGCCATATTCCATACCGTATCCTTTGTCACCTTTATATCAGGCTCCTCTTCGGTTATCCGGTTTGTATTTTGAGCTCCGGCTGACAATACCATGCCTGCAAACAAAGCTATAAATGCTATTTTTTTCATAGCAGCTTTTACAGGATAAGACACCTTCATATCATTCCAAAAGTAATTGTATAATTTATATATTGCGAGAATCTGATTATTCAGGATAGAGAATAGAAAAGGACAGTAGGAAAACGCTTGGTTAGCAAAGGTACAGCTCGGCAAACGCAAAATAGTGAAAAGCCATCCTTTCATGGCTATGAATCCGACCGATGCCTTTTGCCGGTAGTAAGAGCCGGGGTTCGTCAGATAATTTTTCTTCTCCCAATCACAGGGGTTGGGAATAAAGCCGGTTTTGACTTTCGGTGGCAGACTGTCACCCCAAGCGTTTTTTATTATAGCAATTACGTTTTTCATAATCTTATCCGTTTTTTCTGCGTAAAAATAGCCAAATCCTACACATGGTTTCTTATGAATGCTGATAAGTTTTACGGATTTCTATTCATTCATGACCAATTATCCGACAATTATCCAACACACATGGATTCCATTATTGAAAATCAACATTTCGGACTGACCCCATTTTCGCCACCGGACTTGAATGCCACACTATCTAACAAGAAAGTGTGGAGCCGGTTTACTTATTTGTATTAGAGGTTCTGGTAAAACCCGGAAGCAAATAAATGAAAACAGTACCCCACACCTATATCGCATGTCATTCGCATACGGATACATGTGACAAGTGTTACTGCTCAGCCCTGCTTCCATTTTGAAATTTACCAGATTTCTAATACAAGGTGTTAGCGAAACACATCAACTATATATGT
>OOBR01001408.1_pt1 | contig 13766 bp, 6 predicted proteins | sample 1671281 | NCBI WGS metagenome assembly OOBR01 (sample SAMN06348140, study PRJEB24527) | human gut metagenome | biome: human gut; feature: ankylosing spondylitis patient; material: feces | host: Homo sapiens | place: China | collected 2015-10
TTCTTCAATTCGCCGCCATGAAACTTTCGCCCTTCGGGAAGGTGCGAATCCTTACGAGTGATGGCGCCGATCCATTTCCCTGAAGAAAGGTCATCGGATGCCAAACGGAATTTTGCTTCCTGACTCCATTCGGAAGGAGTATCCGTCTCATCCCAGACACGCACACGCCAACTATAATTAAATGGATTATTCAGACATATATCCGCTCCTTCAGTCGGAACCAGCTGACTCTGTGAAGAAGTTACCTTTCCACTATTCCAGACGGAACGTCCGGTAAAAGCCTCCCTAATCTCTATTTCATAAGCAGTCTGTCTCGTGCCATTCTCCGGTGATTCCATTGCCCATCCCAAACGGGGACAGCTTTCAACGACCACCAGCCCTTCCTGCATTTCGCAGGTAAGGCGGCTGATCGTTATATTCTTTGCCTGTACGAAGCATGGCAGACAAAGTAGAAGAAGAAGATATTTCTTAAAAGTCATTATTGCTCTGTCTCTTATCTGTTATAAATATATCACTTTAATGCATTCTCGCAAACAAGTCTTGTCAACGTATCTGCATGTCCTGCTTCTTTTCCATTCACAAAGATACGCAATCCCTTTCCACAATGATAACGATCGCCATTCTTATCCCAAAGAATCGTCAGATTATGACCATGATATAAAACATTATCCAGACAGAACCAATCCCATTTATCTGCCGGAATCAGCGGATTAATCTCTATCGTATCATCCAGACGCGGACGAAGTCCGATCAATCCGGTAATCATCAAATCATTAAAAGTAGAATGATTGTAATAGCGACTACGCTCCTGATCGCCTTTCAGCCAATATCCGGTTACTTCGTCCAGATACTCGCCAATATATGGACGTCCACGATGATACTGCGACTCTACATACAATTCCATCTGACGGAAATATACGCTGTCAGACAAAACGGTCTGAGGATAATTATTCATGAAATTAGCCATTGCAGTTAACGTCTGTGCAGAAGCAAACGGCCAGATAGCCCCGTCCCATTCACATTTACCAACTCCGCGCGTGCGGAACTCAGGATGACGGCGTTCTGCCGTAGTCAATCCATAAGGAGCAGAAAATCCTTTCTCATCCATAATTTCTTTCCAGGCAACTTCATATTTCTTTGTTGTATCCGGTAAATTGAAATACCACGGAATATATCCGATTGCCTCGCGCACATTGGCGGAAGAGTCAGTACGCATCGTTTCAAAGAACTGATGGCGTGTATTCCATAAATCGTTTTCTACGAGACTCTTTAATGTATCCGCTCTCATACCATACCTCATAGCCATTCCTTCATCACCGGAAAGGATTCCCATTATCGAAAGGGCTTTTGCATTACCATACATATAGCTGTTAATCGTCGGACGGGCATATTTCTTTTTTCGGCCGCCACTGATGGATTCCTCCATGCCATCCTGTACATCACCCTGCCAATACAGTCCGTTCTTCAAACGGTTGGTACGTTCCCAACGCTGATATTCCGTTTCCAGATCCTTCGTCATATCCAGCATGAAATCTTTATCGCCATCCACCATATAGCGTGCCAGTACAGCATCTGCATTCCATGAACTGAACTTATCCATCTTCTTCATCGGTCCTCCATCATTGCCACGATACCATGTATGGATAATCTGATCCAGATATTTCGGATCACGCAGCCAACGACTTTCATAAATATGATGTCCGATAGCACAGGCAATCAGGTTATACTTATCCGAATAAGAACGCTGAACCAGAAACTCGGTCATACCATATCCGACGGGAGTCTCCTTGATATGCTTACGCAATGACCACCAACGATAATAATACATTTCTTCAAAATTACGCTGCGGGCATTCAAACAAAGGGATATTTTCTTCCATCCATTCCGAAGCTTTGGCATTGGGAATTGCCTGAACAATATTTTCATCTTCCATGCCATTGAAAGATTCGGCATAATGACTAAAGTCTGCATATTTCAAAAAAGCGGAAGAAGCGTCCTTATCGGTGGACGAAGTCTTCACATTGGCTATACGATATTCTGCCAATGGTTCCTGTCCGCCTGCATCGGGCAAATCATAGGTTTGGTCAGCAGGAGTATCCACAGTCGGGAATGTACGCATTTCTCCGGTACGGAAAACAATCCGTTCAATCGTTGCTACCGGAGCATAGAACATACGCAGCCCTACCCTCTTACCATCCACATACACTTGAATATTACGATCGGCAGTCGAAAGAACAGCTTCTACATGATAAGTCTTTCCTGCTTCATAGTTCATCATATTTGCAAAACGTGAACCACCTTTCATACGGAAAATACCGTCCGGAGTGAGTTCCAATCGTGAACAGGCAATGCTGTTCTCATCCAGGAAATCAATCTGAAGTATACCTTTATCATTCTGTCCTGCCGACAAATCAAATGAGACTTTCAATTCTTTCGAAGCCGGAATCTTACGTTCTACCTTCGCATAGTCGAAGGGATCTTTATCTTGTAGCTTCAACCATTCTCCTTCTAAAGAAACGGGTGCCCAAACCGGAGAATAAATATTCCAATTGGTCAACTCAGCTATTGATCCCGACTTTGAAAAATCATCATCCGCGTGTGCAGAAGCATTAATCTGTACCGGAACAGGAATGCGGGAAATCCACATATCTTCTTTATTCACGCTATATGAAACCCATAAATCACCATCTGCAGGCACTCCGTTTCCTTCCTGAATGCCACGGGGATATTGAGGACCATATGATTTGTAATTTCCTCCATAGCGCATCGGAGTAATTTCACCATGTACCAAGTTTAATGTAGTATACTCCAATCCGTCCTTACTCAACGAAATAGCCAACGGCCAGCGGAATTCCGACGGATTATAAACCGTAGCATAGGTTCCATCGCTCAGACGTTGTCCCCAGATTTTTGCATTACTGTTGACAAATCCTTTTGCACGAAGCACAGGTTCTGCCCAGGTATGTCCCCCATCTTCACTGATCGAAGTCAAAGCGTGTTTCCAAAGACTCGCAATGCGTCCATCGGGCAATGTATAGCAGTTGAATGCTTTATATCCTTTTTTCAGTGGAATGATCGGATCTTCACGGTCAGCTTCTTCTACCCATTGCATCATATAAAGCGGATTATCCAGTATTTCCTGGCAAGCCTTTACGAATTCCCGGTCTTTGCTCTTTTTAAAATAGGGATAATCGGTATTCTTTTCGTTAAATCCATGATTGTAATAAATGAAATAAATCGGTCCGAACGAACCGTCCTTCTTAATCTCACGTACTACCCGACCGATACCGTTTCCGTCGTTCGGATCATCTTTCTTATCCAAAGCTACTCCGTAATTTCCCATCGTAATCAATCTGCCCGACTTAGATACATAAAAGCCTACACGCTGGTGCATGATAGCAATCAAGTCTTTTGCCTGCATACCCGGACGGGATTCTTTGGTATATCCGTCCGGCACTTTGTAAGGAGGGAATACTATTTCCGGATTTGTCCATTGATAACCGTCTTTCGAGGTCATGAGGAACGTTTGGGAAGGTGGTACATGTTCATCTGACGGATCTGCCAAATACTGATAATAAAACTGACCGTTCCAGTAAGCCAGCATAGGCTGATGGTTGTAAGTCCATCCATTGCCGTTCGACGCTTCCGGATGCTCGCGGTTGGCACGCACCAGTTGAATATTATGCACTCCCACTACCGGAGATAATTGTCCGTCGTGATAGGTGGGATTCGATAATTCTTTTCCTGTGTAATGGATTCTATCCTGCGGAGTCTGCGCCTGAATGGTAGTCGCCATCCATCCGGCAGCCAATACAAGAAGAATCTTCGTTGAGTTGTTCATGATTTATTTCAGGTTTTAGTTTATTCCGGATTCAACTTATCTAGTTTAAGTTTATTTCTTCTTGCTTTCTTCCAGCAATGTTTTAACATCTGATTCTGAAGCTTTAAAGATGGTTCCGTGTTTATGCCCGACAGGCACACTCACACTTTCTGTGATATCCGTGAAGTTCTTAAAATCACGGGTACACATGGCACCGTATATTTTCTTTTTATAAACATCAAAATAGATCAGATAATCATCACCTAATTTCTCGACAGTCGGTCCCTCTACAAACGATTCGGTAAATGGTTGTGATGACGGCGAATAAGGTCCTGTCAGAGAGTCAGAAAAAGCAATTTTCAGATTACGTTCGGGACGTGTATTATCTTTGAGCACCATTACATAATCATTTTTTGCCCGCTTCACAATGACAGCGTCAATCGAGCTGAAACCGGGATCATATAATACTTTCGCCTTGGATACTGTCTTAAAATCCCTTGTAGTGATGTAGTATAAACGATGATTATTCTCTTCTTCTTCGATTCCCTTTTCAAAACGACCTGGTACACATGAAGCCCATACTACCATAAACTGTTCGCTCTCGTCATCATAAAAAATCTCCGGAGCCCATACATTGACAGTGGTCGGTTCGTCTGCCATTACAGGAATCATTTGTTGCTCCGACCAGTGAATCAAGTCTTTGGAATTTGCATAACCAAAGCCTAAATCCCCTTTCCAGCTGGTGGTCCATACCAAATGATAAGTACCATCCGGCGTACGCACCATGGAAGGGTCGCGCATCAGGCGATGTTGTCCCAATTCCGGCTTCAGCCAGACACCGGGAATACTGTCCCAGTGCATTCCGTCTTCACTATACAGATATCTCAAACCTTCATCAGCCGGCTCATGAAATGAAGTGAACATATAATAATCTTTATTCCCTCCACAAGAAGCTAAAAGCAGGATGCTTATTGCAGCTAATGTATTTCTTAACTTTCCCATTTCTATGATTCTTTTACACTATACTAATATCCTTTATACAGAGACGATGAAAAGCCGGATTTGTACTCAAATAGATTGGAAGATTCGTCAGAATCAAAATTTAGAGACGATAAAAAGGGCGACTCTCCGAGCCACCCTTTCCACCATCAAACAAACTAACCATTTAATAATGGGAAAGAATTCCACTTCTTTTTATAGTATCTCATTGGTTACCAATCCTTTTTTTACCGGATTCTATACTTTTACAGCGTTCCTCCCCGTGCTTTCACACGTTTGGCCCACTCTTCACGTTCTTTCGTCAAATTATATCCCCTCTTGGCCAGATAATTGTTGATACGTCCTTTGTACTTGCCGAAAGCCGCATGTTTCTTGTTTGAATTTTCCGCATCCATGGCAAACTCACGCGCTTCCACCAACCAAGCATAGATTTGTACCTTTTCTTCTTCTTTCAGAGAAGGAATCATATCAAGCGTAGCTTCATAAGTTACTTTCACCACGCCATAAGTCATTCCATCTTTTACGGCTTCTATCTGTTCCTCATTCAAAAAGAGAGATAAACTGGCAGGAAAAGCAAAGTGAGAACGGTACAAAGCTGCATCTTTTTCATTTTCAGCAGCCTTCAACGCTTCATTTTTCGCATCACCGGTCAAACCTGATTCCTTAACGGTTTTTACTTTTGCATCACGTATTTCATAAATATCATTCAGTTCGAAATAGCGATTGGCAATAATATTACAAACGTCTTCGGCTACTTTCACATCCGTAAGTCCTAGTTTATCTACAATTTTCTGCGAACGATTGACTATAGACTCTACATATTTCGGATCACGATTCTCTTTGTTCAAATCGACTGCTCCGGCAGATATCCAACCGCAAAGAAACAACAGAGACATTAAAACTATCTTTTTCATTTCATCTTATTTTTTATACCATATGCCAAAAGGAAACCCAGTCCCGGTATCTTATACCGATACCGGTTGCAGATTACATTAATTTTCCTTTTTCAGCCAATGTATCGTAGTTATTTTTTAAATCTCTCCAGTCTACTTTGTGTTTTGTACTGATTCCATTGATATACTTTTCAATATTCGTATATCCGTCACCTGTACAATCTTTATTAGCATCACTTGGATCATTCGGATTCAATCCATTAGCAATTTCCCATTCATCCGGCATACCGTCACCATCAGTATCTACATACGGAGTCCCTTTGTATTCGGGGAAACCACCCATCTGACGAATATCAGTAATGATACCTATCTTATAAGAATCTTTAGGTAAACGACGATATTTAAACTGACCGTCTTCTCCCATTGACTTAGGAGACAGGCCTGTAAGATCACCATTAGCATCCTTCGCAAGTTTCTTATCATAATAAGGAATACCTGTTTTTACTTCTTCTATGATGCGTTCGTCCACGATATCACGGCAGGGTATATTGGCACCGACATGTTTTGTCACATAATCATAAGCATCATTAGCTGATGTAATTTTGATATAAGGCATTGCAAACGGCTCATAGCTCCGCATATTCTCAGTATATCCCTCTGTATTTGGCTGACTCTCGATTTGGATACCACCATTCCAGTTATCTTTCGTGATTTCCGGATAGCCTTCCATAACGTTACCATCAGCATACACGCGACCGTATACCTTATAATTCAGTTTACTGCGTCCGGCTTCCGGTTTCAGAATACGGCAGCCTACCGTATTATTCTTTGGAGTAGCAGGACCGGGTTTATAATAGTTATTGATCATATTGAACATGGCGGTATAATCGCCACCATCAGAAGAACGATGCACCCAATTAAATACTACATTATTAACGAAGTTGAATACTCCATTCCAGCCTACAGACGGATTGCGACCAGAGTTGCTGGCCCAAAGGTTACGCATAAATGCACAGTTCTCACCTCCCAGTGTGCTACCGAATGCATGATTATAGGTATCCAGAGCTTTTGCAGAAATTGTATTCTGAATAGTCACATTGACTGTCGGAAGTTTCAAGTCCTTGCTTTCATATTGGCCTTCACTCGGATCGTACATATGACGATAGAAAGAAATATTTTCGTCCAGTCCCCATGTACATGAACAGTGGTCTATCATGATATTACCAATCGGATTACCACCGAAAGAGTCGTCACGATGCCATACTTTTGTTTCTCCACGACGGAATCTCATATGACGTACAACTACGTCGTGTGTATCCACCCAAAATGATTCTCCGGCAATGCAGACACCATCACCCGGTGCTGTCTGTCCGGCAATAGTAACGTAAGGTGCTCGAACAATAATCGGAGATTCCAGACGAATGATACCAGCCACATTGAATACAATAATACGTGCACCACCTGTCTCACAAGCTTCGCGGAATGAACCCGGACCACGATCATTCAGATTAGTAACCGTAATTACTTTACCTCCACGACCACCAAAACTATACATTCCACCTCCTTCAGCACCCGGAAACGAGGGAATTCTAGCTTGTGGCAAATCATAGGGACGACCAGCCCATGAGATATAAGGACGTCCTTCTTTTGCTTCTTTCAGTACTATAGGTAACGCTTTCTCCCATGCTTCATCAGAACGTTTCCGTTCCTCGGTCATCATCTTTGTATAATTCGCTTTGGCTTCGTCAGTTATCTGCGGGTATTGTGCCCATACAACGGTCGGAGTCAACATTGCAGCTGCAAAAGCTACTAAAAGTACATGTTTCTTCTTCATTTTTATTAGGTTTTGTGAGATTGATCATTCTAAAATACAATAATAAGACGCAAAACAAGGAAATATGTAATCAGAAAATATAATATATTTTTCTATTCTAACTTTAAATACAAAAGGACCACTTATTCCTTAATATTCTTTTCAAAAGATCAAAGTGATAAATGGTCCTTAGGTTTATTTCAGAATGAACATTCTTCAGATCAAGTAATTATTTTGATAAACGAATTCACTCTGCCAAAGGATCAAAGGTACCATCAGCTCCACCTCTCCAATAGTCGCCCCATCCTATATTTTGTTCTAATGACACATTGTTTTGCATCGCATTCTTCTTAAAACCTAAGATATAATAATAAGGTTTAAATGTTGGAAGAATAGTTTCATCATTACCGTCAGTACTAAGATTTTTACGTTTAAAATGTTCTTGATAAAACTGAGCCAATGCCTTTACCTTTGCATCTGCATATGTTATTTCATCATCGGCTGATTCTGTACAAGTTATATCTTCAGTCAAACTTAATGCTGTCGGACGTTTATTCCATAATTCATCATAGGTTTCTTTTATTGTTTTATCTTCATTGTAGACATTATTACTTTTAGCAGCAATAAAATTTTTTGCATAAACCTCAATCCGATGTCTTCTCTGACCATTCAATGGTTCAACTCCTAAATAGTTACATGTATTGCCATTAAAACCTGTAAGTTTCCAAGTCGATTTCAGTGCTTCTTGGCCCACTCCACCATCAAATAACATCCAACGTCGCACATCGTGGAAACGTTTACCTTCATAAGCAAGTTCTATTTGACGTTCATAAAGTATAGCCTCAAATAGTTTAGCACGATCATTAAAAATAGCTGGATCTAATCCACAATTATCTGTATATCCTACACGCTTACGAATTCGTTTAAGAGCATTCACTGCCTCGTCAAAATGATTTGCCCCACAAGCAGCCTCCGCATAATTCAATAATACTTCGGCAAAACGTATTTCCATATATGGAGCAGCAGACTGTCTGAATCCATTACCTGAAGTCTTTTCAAAGATATATAAAGGATTAGAATTGAGTGCTAAATCATCTGTACGCTTACGCAAATAAATCCCCGTATTTTTGGTACCTAGACAATCAGCTGCATAGCCTGACTTAGAGTTACTATTACGATCATCTACATTATCATACCAACAATAATTCCACAACTTGTAATTATTCCCTGTAGTATACCCATTAATGCCATAAGGTAATTGACCTTTTTCACCAAAAGATTTCAAGTCATCACTATCAAACTTCCATTCTACACCAGGGAACGCAAAAGTGCGATAAAATCTTGGATCGCGGTTTAAAAAGAAAAGTTCTTGATTATAATCATAAGATCCATTCATGTCATTTGGTTTCTTCCCATCCGCCATTGGAAAAAGATCAACCATTTCTGCAGTGGGAGTCATACCACCCCCACCTCCAGCATTAGCTGGGCGAAGAGAATGTTCCCATCCATTCCATTTTTCAAGCTGTAAGTGCTCGGCTGGTGATACATTATTATATAAAGTTACTAATACTGCCTCAGAAACAGTTCCTCCACCACCTTCTGAGCCAATATAATCGGAGAATATCTTTCCCCAACCTGCTGCATTCTTTCCTGAATTGTTTTCATAAGCCAATCCAAAATTACCTTCTTCCAGTTTTTTTACAGCAGCTAAGTTTGTTTGATATGCAGTTTCCCATCGTGTAACATCATCCGCCCTATTAAAAAGCGGACTGGCATATAACAATTCCACACGACCTTTTAAAGCCAATGCTGCCCCCGATGTTATGCGTCCAAAATTCTTATTTTCTGACTCCCAACGTGCTGGCAGATAATCAGCAGCTGTTTGCAAATCTTTGCAAATAAAATCAATACATTCTTTTGTAGACGAGCGTGGAACTACCAAATGAATACCTTCACTATCTCCAATTATAGGATTTTGTACATTATCAATAATAGGTACACCACCATACATCATTACCATTAAATAATAACGCCATGCACGGAAGAAAAATGCTTGTCCCAACAATAACTGCTTTTGGCGTTCAGTTAAACTTTCACTGCCAATCACTCCTTCGATCATATCATTACACTCACGAATACGCACCCAAGGAGAATAATTGTTATCTAGATTAAAATAATCAGTAACAGTTTCATAATCTAGAGGAGAATTAGGATTCATCAAACCTGATATCCCTCCATATTCTTCTGTACATTTCGAATATTGATCACTTGTTCCTGTGCTTGGCATATCACCCATAGAACCAGTCAGATCAGATCCACCCGTCGCACTCGGCAGCATGATATAATACAAGTAAGCTATACGGTTATCAGCTGACTCATAGTTTTCATAAATAGTCGTACCGTTAAAACTTCCATATAATTTTTTGTCTTCCAAAAATTGATCACTACAACCTGTAAAGATGGCAGCTGTTATGGTCAGTAATGCAATTGAACCATACTTATTTATTTTCTTCATCATTGTATTCAAATTATTAAAATGAAACATTAACACCTAACGTGAATTTACGTAAGTTCGGATAATATCCATAGCTTCCCGCCCAAGAAGCCCATGCTCCTTCTGGATAAGGGTTTAGGAAGTTAAATACATTTTGGCAAGTAAGATTGAAACGGCAACTACTAATGCCAATTATTTTTAGCCATTCTATAGGCAATGCATAAGCTACTGTCATATTACGAAGTTGCACTGTTGCTGCACTTACTTTCCAAAAAGTAGAGGGTGCACCATTTACGCTACTATAGCGAATATTCGGGTATTTTGCATTTCTGTTTTGTGCTACTGTAACTATATTATTAGCGTCATAAATATCCTCATATACAAACATATCTTTCCACATTGCCGACACATTACTATATTCAGAGTAACTTTCTTTACGCATAGTTGTAGGAACTAAGGAATATGCTCCCCAACTTGCACCAAACTGCGCACTAATAGAAAAATCTTTATAAGAGAAACCGAAATTTAAAGTTCCACCGTAAGGATTACTAGCACGGTGAGAAATTTTTATATAATCTTGTTCATCAACAATACCATCTGCCGGACCAAAAGTTCCAGTTGATTCATCATATTGTCCACGTACATCCTTATAAATCAGCATACCAGGATGTACATTTTCTTTTGTATTTCCTAAATATTTAGTAATACTATATTTATCAAAGTACTCATTAATTTCCTGATAACTACGGAACATACCTATACATTCATAACCCCATAGTCCTCTATCAGAACGTTCATTTCTCACTAATTTATCAAAATCATATGCAGCCTTCCAACCTGTCTCTCTGATTTTATTATCATTGTATCCTGTTGTAAGTTTTACCCAATATGACATGTCTTTTCCAATTTTATCCTTCCATCCTAATGACAATTCAACACCATATGTATCTACCTCACCAAAGTTTTCTGGAGCAGGTTGTATTCCTACCGTATTCGGATAATAAGAAGTTCCTTGATGTGAAGCAAACATTTCACGGCCCATATCATAATAGAAGTCCAAATTAGCGCTCATTCGATTCTTCAAAAAGGCCATATCAATACCAAAATTAGTTTTATAAGTCTTATCCCAATGTACATCAGGATTTACTCCTTGTTTCGGCATACGAATCGTAGCACTTGTATTTGTACTAGAATTAGTTCCAAAGATCGGTCCTTTGTCTGGATTACGGGTGTAAAGCTGAGTCCAAAGCCAAGCATTCACATTATCTTTACCAAGAATACCAAACGAACCACGTATCTTCAAAAAGTCGATTTTTGTCTTGTCTTTATCAAACCATTTTTCATCTGAAATAACCCAGCCTGCAGACCATGAAGGGAACATTCCCCAATAATTCTGAGGAGCAAATTTGGCAGAGGCATCAGAACGGAGCATAAACTCAAACAAATATTTATCATCATATGAATAATTCACACGACCAACATAAGAAAGCATACCAGACTCACTGCGGTTAAACGTCACAGTTTGAGCAAAACCTTCTGCATTGGAATCCACAGAACTAGATTGGCCATCTGTAAAAGGTAATGGATCTGTAAGACTACCATTCAAATCTTCCCATTCTGATTCTGCTTTTTCAATAGAGAACAAACCACTGACATAATGCTTACCAAACTGACGTGCATAGCTTACTGTTAAGTTCATTTGATAACTATCTGAGCGATTCATACTACGCCCCAAAGAGTTGCCATTATTCAACTCATACAATCCCAATGTATTAGCATTGTATTCAATCTCGTCACCAACATAAAGGTGACCACCACTGCCACCACGGGATATAAGGCGATATACATCGATTTTTGTACCGATAGTATTTGTTTTCCCTGTACTTATATTTTTTGAATAAGAAGCTTTTACCTTCAAACCACGTAAGTATTTACTCCAACCAAAATCATACTCTAATGAACCGTTAAGAGAAAAATTCTGATTCTGATTCTCAACATTATCTGACGCATTCTGTACTGCTGCAAAATTATACTTCTGCTGATCACTTGGATTAGTTATATTTTCCATACCTGAATGAAAAATATAATATCCATTTACTTGATCAGGCACATAAGGTACATGTAACATTAAAGATTCAAAATCACCATCAGAGCCACCACCTTTTACATTTTTAGGTTTATTTGTCTCTCCATAATTACCAGATACCTGCAAAGAAGCTTTCATCCATTTTGAAATATTAGCATTTACACCAGCACGATAGTTCCAACGATTATAGTCCAAGCGCCCTATATTACCTTCTTGCTGATAATACGAAACACCACCGAAATAAGTTGCTTTTTCTGTTCCCCCGCTAATGTTGACACTATGACGCTGCGTCAAAGCCGCACTCCATTCTTTATCTAATAAATTATAATTCATACCCTTCATTGCCTCCAATTCATCAGATTGAAAAAGTTGTACCCTCAAGTCATCGGATTCTTGATCCTTAGTAGCAGTATTAGCAGCACGAGCAGCATTGTATATACGACCGTAATCATAGGCATTTAGCATCTTAGGTAACATCAATGCATCTGTATAACCAAACTGTCCTGAATAAGAAATTTTGGGAGCACCGACTTTTCCTTGTTTAGTCTTAACCAGCACAACACCATACGCAGCACGTGCTCCATATACAGCCGCTGCAGCATCCTTTAAAACAGTCACATTTTCTACTTCATTTATATCTAAATTATTGAAAGCACCTTCATCTGCAATAAAGCCATCAATAACATATAGTGGAGTAGGGCTTGCATTACCTCCTAAATCAGAACTTGGAGTAATGGTAGTATTCACTGAACTTTGACGAATCTGTAAGCTTGGTGTACTACCTGGACGCCCACCACTAAGTGATACATGTAAACCATTTATTTTACCAGCTAACGCGTCACCCAAACTACCCACTGACAAATCTTTCAATTCTTCGGTGGAAATCGTTTCAATGGCACCTGTTGCATTACGTAATTTCTGAGAACCATAATCACCAAGTACTACAACTTCATCTAATTTCAGTTGATCTTCTAAAAGTACAATCCTAGGATTTTTTAAATCAGATATAATTTGTGAAGTATATCCAACAAAGGAAACTTTCAATTTGCTTTTTGGAGCAACCTTAATATTAAATTTCCCATCAATATCTGTCACTGTACCTACTGTCCCATTTACCACCATGACAGTAGCACCTATTATCGGTTCACCACTTACATCTACAACAAGTCCAGTTACTGTCTGATTCTGGGCACACAATGGCATAACAAAAGTCAACAGTGTACCGATGAATAAACTGAGAATAATATTTTTCTTATTCATTGCATTTAATTTTTATTATCATACTACTTTACTTACTCTTCAACAAGTGGAAGCCACCGTGGATCACCAGTTCTCTTTTCAAGCTGGCTTGCTCCAGTTACAGTAAAATCACCATTTACAGCATTAATGAAGCCAGGATCTGTATCAAGAGTATTTGTATCATATTTATCATTACTTTGACTACCATTATACCAATAAGTATTATATTCAAAATTTCTAGACATATTTGCATTACCCATTATTTTATTCGTCATATCTCCTTTACCACAATCTACAAAAATAGTTCTGGAGAAATTTAGTGTTAAGCATGCTTGTCCTCTATAGCTATTCCAATTAGTAAAGTCTTTGCTATAAGCAAGATTGTATACTGTACAATTATAAAAATTAAAAGTTCCATTTGA
>OOBR01001412.1_pt1 | contig 13723 bp, 6 predicted proteins | sample 1671281 | NCBI WGS metagenome assembly OOBR01 (sample SAMN06348140, study PRJEB24527) | human gut metagenome | biome: human gut; feature: ankylosing spondylitis patient; material: feces | host: Homo sapiens | place: China | collected 2015-10
TTCCACGATCTGTATCGCTTTGCTCATAAACTCCTCGTCCAGTGCGTTGGACGTCATTTTCGCCGTGTCAATATCAATCGTATTCGAATAATAATACCTTAACCGTTGTTTGGATTTCAGGATATTCGCGATTTTTCCTTTCAGCAAACTCATAGAGAAAGGTTTGGGGATATAGTCGTCCGCCCCGGTCCGGATACCGGTAGTCTGAGCTTCAATGCTACCTTTGGCCGATAAGAGGATGACCGGAATATGGCAAGTCTGCATATTCTTTTTAATCAGTTCGCACAACTTAATGCCGTCAATGCCAGGCATCATCACGTCGGAAAGCACGATGTCCACCTTTTGTTCCTTGAGAATCGCCAAAGCCTCCTCACCGTTTCCGGCAGTCAGTGTGGTGTACTTCGACTTGAAGTTGCTTTTCAGGTAGTCCACCATTTCCTTGTTGTCGTCGACCAACAGAATTGTTTCGGTCGTTTCTCCGGTGGAAGTGTCTTTTTCCTCTTCGTTGATTCCGTTTGTTTCGGAGAACTCTTCGCTTTCAACCATTGTGCCGGTTGTCGGCGATGGAGACGGTGTGATGTCACTGCGTTCTGTTCTCTGTTGATCTTGGTCGAGCAATTCCGTAGCGGCAAACGTATGCAAGTCAGCGGGGAGCTCGATGGAAAACTCTGTACCTTTATCCGGTTCGCTGGATACTTGAATCGTTCCGTGATGTTTTTCAACCAGACATTTTACGAGTGAAAGTCCGATTCCGCTTCCTTTCACGCTTTCGTTGGCTTGATAGAACCGCTCAAAGATACGTGCTAGTTTATCTTGGGGGATTCCGATTCCATTGTCCTTTACGCTAAATCCGAAGCTGTTTTCCTTTCTCCAGACGGAAAGTGTTATCTTACCACCGTTGCGGGTGAATTTGAAAGCATTGGACAACAGGTTGGTCAACATCATCTCTACGTACATCTTGTCTACCGGGAGTAAATCATCCTTCAGGTCGGACTGATATTCGTATGTGATATTTCGTTTCTGCGCATTCTCTTCGAACATGGTAAAGATATTCTTCGCCAGCTTGTCTACCTGATTCATAGCCACATGAATAGGCAATGCGCCTGATTCCGCTTTACGGAAGTCGAGCAACTGGTTGATGAGATGCAGCAGTTTGCGCCCGTTCCGGTAGATATACGAAAGTTTTTGCTGCTCTTGCAGGTCAAACTTGCTTTTCTCTTCCACCAGCTCTTCCAGAGGAGCCAGTATCAGGCTTAACGGAGTACGCAGCTCGTGAGACATATTGATATAGAAACGCACTTTCTCCTGACTGACTTCTTCCACTTTCATCCGTTCCAGATGCTCGATCTGCACTTGCATTTTCATTTTGGCGCGTGCGATAAAGAAGTAGAGTATGAAAGCGATTCCGCCCAAAGTGAGTAGGACGTAGAGTGTCTTTGCCCACCACGTCTGATACCACATGGGAGTGATATGAACGAAAAACTCGGTAGGAGTGAGGCTCCATCGTCCGTTATTGTTGCACGCCTTTACTCTGAATGTGTATTTTCCCGGTGGAAGATTGGAGTAAGTGACACCTCGTTGCGAGATAGCCTGAGCGGAAGAAATCCAGTTATCATCAAATCCTTCCAATTGGTAGGCGAAGAGATTACGTCTTCCGGAAAGATAATTGATAACGGAAAAGCGGATACTGAACGTCTTCCGGTTGGCGGGGAAAGACATCCCCAGCAGTTTTCCGTTGCTAGCCTGGAAGTATTTGGATACACCGTCCCTGATATTCGTTACCGGCTGGTTCTGGATGGTCGCTCCGGTAATGACGGCGTTCGGAGAATAGGGGTTATCAACAAACTGATAGGGGTTGAAATAAGTGATACCTTTCAGACTTCCCAAATAAATAATACCGTCTTTGGTCTGGCACGCTCCGTATGTATTGAACTGGTTGTGGCTGAGTCCGTCCTTGACGCTATAATTGAGGAAAGTTTGTTCCGACGGGTCAAAGCAGGATAGTCCGTGATTGGTAGTGATCCAAAGCCGTCCCCGTCCGTCTTCCAGAATGCCATAGATAAAATTGTTGGGTAGTCCGTCGTAGGTGGAATAACGGGTGAGCGGTCGGGGAGTAGTATTGTCAGACTTGTACAGGCCTACCGAAGAACCGATCCAGATATGGTGATTGCTATCCTCATGGATACAAAATGCCTGTACCAGTGCCGGAAACCGGGAGGTCTCATCTTTCCATTCCTCCAATTTGCCGTCGGCATATACAAACAGGCTTTCTTCAGTGCCAATCCATATCCGCTCCTTGCTGTCGCGATAGAGAACGGAAATGAGCATATTGTTTAAGCGCGGATGTTTTTGTGCTAGCGGGTGTAAAGAGAGAGAACCGGTCTTTTTGTTGAATTGATACAATCCGATGATGGTGCCTACCCAGATAGTTCCGTCTTGTCCGTCGAGCAGCGAATAGCAACTGTTGTTGAACGAGACAGCTCCCGGAAATGTGTAATTCTTTATTTGTCGGGTGCGGGTGGACAGATAGCTTAACCCTCCTCCATGACTCCCTATATAAACGCCATCGTCGTCGGGAAGTACACATTTGATATTGTCCGACTGCAATGCGTGTGCATCCTTGCGGTTGGCCCGGAAGACGGAGAAATGGTTGGTGCGGCGGTTATATTCATTTAGTCCGCCATCGTTGGTTCCGATCCATAGGTTTCCTGTAAAGGGATCTTCTACAATGCAACTGACCGTATTGTCACTAAGTGAATTTTTATAGGCGGAATAAGTCATGGTGTCAAATGCCGGTGCCATAGCATGATAGTAGCTCAGTCCTCCGTAGAATGTCCCTACCCATATGCCGCCTTGATTGTCTTTCAGAAGAGAACGTACGGAGTTGTGGCCTAGCGAGTTTCCGTTTTCATGGGAGAAGGTGTATTTTTCCATTGCTTCGGTTTCCGGTTCAAGGATAAACAACCCGTTGATGGTTCCGATCCACAGATTCCCCTTGTCGTCTTGCGCCAGAGTGCGTACAGTTCCTAACGGCTCTTTTTGTTGTCTGTCTGTATATGGGTAGTGTTTCTTTATCTGGAATTTGTCGTCCATGCAATATACTCCGTTTATAAAAGAGCCCATCCAGTAGACACGTTTTCTGGGATCGTAGACGATGGAGGAGATTACTTCGTTTTTCAGTTCCGGAAGCAGCCGGACTATGGAGTTATCTTGTGGCAGGTAATGGTAAATACCGGTGTGAGTACCCAGCAGAACCTCGTCGTTTGCTTTGCGGATGGAATAAACGGTTGTTGCTTGCAGGTGAGGATGTAATTGCATCAGTCCGGTCTTCTTGTCAAAGACCGCCAGTCCGTTGTTCGTGCCAAGCAAAAGCTGTTGCTTGTCTTTGAGTTCCTCAATGGCAAAAATCTGTACAGGCGTTCCTTCGGGTAAAGTATAATTGGTGAAGTTGTTTCCTACGATATTGTATCGCGATAATCCAGTCAGAGTTCCTACCCATACCGTGCCGTCCGCATCTGTGTAGAGAGAGTATATATGACTGTTGCTGAGGCTGGTACTGTCATTCAGATCCTTATGAAAGGGGGCGAATCGGTAACCGTCATACCAATTCAGCCCATCCATTGTTCCTACCCAGATTTTTCCATTATGGTCTTGCGTCAGGGCAAGAACAGTACTTTGAGACATTCCGTCGTTTACCGAAAGTCGTTTGAAATGAATACGACTGGAATTATGGGCTGCCGCTTGGCAGAGAGACAAACAGCATAAGAGACAAATGCTGAGCAGGATGTTTGCGGGCATATTTCGGTTCTTCATAAACGTTGGATAATCAATGTGATTACTGATAAATGCGAAGGTAAAGATAAACATCTTTCATTCAATAGCCAAACATCGTATCGAAATATTGCTTTATCCTGCTCGTTTGCATGGTATTTGTTATTGCGCCATCCGGGTGGAAGCCGGTATATAGTCAGTTTGTTCCGTTACACCGTATTTCCCGTTCGTTTCGTCATAGAGTAGCGAAGAAGAAGCGTATCTACGCAGATAAGTGCTTCCTTCGATTGTCGGGTTACCCGGAGAATAACTGAATACGGTAGGAGTGTTACGGTTAGTCACAATCAATTCTGCCGGTTCCTGCGGATTAAGGATAGCTGTTATGTCCCAGTCGCCACAGTAGAAAGTATCTCCCTGACGGGTAATTGCGGGTACCTGTTCCGTATTCGAAGCTATTTGGATAATGGTCAATATACGGTTCCGTTCGCTTTGCGCGAAAGTACCGGTCAAATGCCATAAGGTTGGATATTGGGGATCAGGCGTTTCCGTTATCGGTATAATGGTCTGGTCGGTTTGCGAAATATCGGAAGATATGTCGCTGAATTGAGAAACTTTAGTATAGAACCCTTTTTCCGTATTTGCTGTCTTCCAACTTTTGCGGGTGTTGTCTATAGAGAATGGGGTGGGACTATGCAACAGCCATTCCCATTGTACAGGCTCGTTTGCTTCCAGTTCGTCGTAGATGAGCATGGTCTGCGGATAAAGTACCAGTATGTGACGTTTGTATTTTTTCAACGGAGTTTTACCGAAACCGTTTTCCGGAGTTTGAGCAATGCCTGCGCTTGCGAATAAATCGGTCCAAGACTTCTCTTCACTGATACCGTTATAGGCTTTCGATGCGTCTCCCAGACAATAAGCGATGTGATTTCCGTCTATGGCCCTCAGTACTTGTCCGTATCCCGTCAAGGAATAAGGTTGTCCGATACCATTCACCAGAATGCTGTTATGACCGCGCGTGTGCCGATACCACAGCAGATTGTAGGGAGTGTTGTTGGCTCCGATGTAATAGCCGCCGTTTCGGAATACGTCATGACCTCGATAGAGCAAGGTGAAACTGTTCTGATCGGCAACGGCATGGCTGTTGGACCCGAATGTACTCGAACGGAAAGCGAGTGAGAGGTTATTGTCTATATGCTGTAAGTCCGAGTGGATGGCCACCTCTCCTGCATCTTTATACCATAGTAACTTGGGAGAATAAGACGGCAACTCCTCTCCCGAATAAATTTTCGGACTGATCATACGATACAGACGCATATCTACGTCTGTGACTAATGTCTCGTCGCATTGCTTGGCATACCAAGAGGCGTATGCGTCCCCCGTCTCCCGTGCGAGGAAGTCGGCGAAAGCTACCCGTTGCCGGTCGGGGGTACTTGCTTTCTCGTTGCCGTCTCCGAAGCTGGTGCTCTTGGATTGAGGAGGCCAGGCGTATACAAGTGCCTGACCGGCATTCCGATACCACGGATGAGTAAGGAAATTACTGCCTGTCAGTGTGGAAAACAGCGACGGCATATAAAAAAGAGTTTTCACATTGGCGGTGAAGTATCCCACACCGTTTTTCCAAAGCCCGCTACGGTTGTATCCGGCGTCCGGAGCGCGGGCTGTCCAAAGCTCGTAATAATATTCAAGCATTTCGGAACATTCTTCCGTATATGCGTCTTTGTCGAACAGGACGAGTGCGGACTGGAAGAGAATGCGCATATTGTGTTGCCAGAAGTGGTTATCGAAGAAGCGGTTTTCCTGCATTCCCCGATACATCTTATAATAGTGGCGGGCAATCTTCATCAATAGCTCTTCAATATCTCTTTTCTCCTCTACGGAAAGCTCGTTGAAAGCGATGTCGTATATTTCGATAAAGATAATGGCAATGTTGGTGGAGCCGAAGTTGGTTGCGAACAGCTCTTTATCGGTGAGACTTGGAAGCTTTTGTCGCATATATCTTAGAATCTCTTTCATCTTGTCCAGATACTTTGTATTCTGCGTCAGATGATAGGCTTGATAGAGCATATCTACATGGAGCTTTATGTCTTCGGTGCTCTCAAAGTCGAACGGGTTGGGATAGGCGGTAGTATAATCGATCCCTGCTGCGGTATTGGCACGTCCGGTCAGAGCCTTATATTCCCGGTGCTTGGAGGCATTTTTGCGTGCCTGTTCCAAGTAGTTGTCCAGAAAACAGTATAAACGGGGATGGGTGTGGGGGATATTAAGAAAGAATGTATCAAAAGTCGGTGTTACAAATTTAGGAGTGTCATCCTTTATCTCGAATGAGTAGGTAGCGCTCCAGGACTGTGGCGTGCCGGAGACGATGGAACGGAAACGCCAGTACCAGGTACCGTTGTTCATTATTTGGTGTGGATTGAACATACACCACGGCTTTGGTTCGGACACGATGGTTTCCGCATCCGGAAAGTCTTCTTTTTGTGAGAGGGAAAATTGAAGCTGCTCTCCGGTCATCATATCTTGGGGCACGATGAACGGGGCAGGGTTAATGAATATTTCATTGTCCGCTTTGGGGTATGGCTTCTCGCGAATCTTGTCGTGCCATGCATCGGGAGATTCGGTACTGTCGGCTATTTCTTTGTTGTCTGTCATGGGGAGGGAATCATCGCTGCATGAGGTAGCTAATATCCCTGAACAGATAAGGACGTAAAAGAGGTCCCGGAAGCGGAAGTATGTTTTCATAAGATGGTTTGATAAAAAGTGAATGAAAAGAAGTTAAGGATAAGCAAGGCATTGGGGGGCCTTGCTTATCTTGACTTGATTATTGTGTTCGCTTTTGACTGTTTATTCTAAAATGGTGAGGATAGGACGGATTTGTCCTTGTACACCGGCTTTGTCGGGGGCTGTGTTGAAAATGGGCTGAATTTTGGTATTAGCGTCCAATACATTATTAGTAAGTGTGATAGGGCTGATGGATTTGTTGCTGACACTGCTGGAAAGTAAGTAGCGTGCCGATGTTGTGGTATGAACAAATAGGTTAGCGCCTTCTATTGCGTTTATGGCATTGACAAATGTCTCGTTTTTAGCAGTCTCTTCGAAACCATAATATCCGATTGTCATTTCTTTTAATTGATTGATGGAAGGTATGTACCATCCGCTTGACTTTTCAGGAGTAGGCGTATTTGTTTTGAAAGCAAGGTATTTCTCAATTACGGGATATTTGTCTGTATTATTGGTATAACGTTCATCTGCAAAAAACGCCTTTGTATTTTCATATCCAGTTTTGTTTAACTCCATTCCTGTGAAATCAATATCACTACCTTTAGCACAAAATTCCAGACGTGTATTAGTCGGTGCGCTTTCCAGTGCGACTACATATCCTTTAATAGCCGTATATTCGCTACCGTAGTTAGATGCTACATCTCCATCCAATGGTGTTGTTGCGAATACGATACCGACACACGGATTCTCTGCATCCTCTTTCAATTCTGCGGAATATGTACCGTCTTTATAATAGAAATCACCAATTTCCGGATTTACTGTCGGTACGACAGGCTCGAGGTCTCCACCGTCTATGTCCGGATTCCATTCTCCGAAGTCTGTATCAATTTGTGTGTTTGCAGAAGATTCCGCTATGAAATATCCTCTGATTTGTGTACGTGTATTCTTCTTGACAGGCACATTGGCGGGGATAGCAACGGTGCGTCCGCCGTCCTCTGTTACAAAAGTCAGGGCTATTTCTCCTAAAACATCGTCTTCTGCGAAGACATAACAAGAGAAAAGTTGCAAATCGGTTGTCTCACCGGTAGTCTCGCCTGTTCCGATTGGTTCGGTGGCTGACATGATAGCGTCAATCATCTCCGTAGAAACCTTGCCTGTTGAAACATTAAAAGCGGCTGGAATCTTCTGGCTGACAGCTACTGTCTGGCATTTGTCGAAGTTTGCCTTGCTCTTGTCCGAAACAATCAGTTTGGCGAACGGGCGGGTCAGGGTGACATTCAGCGGGTTCTCTAAAGAAGCTTGGCTCTTTTCAAAAGAACCTTGACTGGAGAAAGCGTCGCAAGCGTCACTATTGTAGAGCAGGCTTGCATCTTTGATTGTGACTTTGGTAAGGTCTTCCGTATTGTAGAACTTGTCGGCGTAGCGTCCGGTTACTTGGTCTTTGCTTTGTCCCTCAGCGGGGATAAAGTCCGCCCACATCATATAATTATAAGTCCCGGCGTTTTCGAGTGCAAAGGTGAAAGAAAGCTTTCCGTTAGTGGCTTCGGTTCCTAATTTTTCTTCCCGATAGACCTGATTACCATCTGCATCGCTGATTTCGAGGATACAACGCAGGTAGTGGTCGGTCACTTCGGGGATAGCACGTGTTTGTGCAAATTCAGAGGGTAATTCAGCCGAGATGTTGACTAAATTGTTAGAGCTACTTGAAGCTCCCGGAGCTTCTTCTTGGCTACATGCGGCAAACAGCCCCATGAGCAGCGTGATTGCGAAATAAATAAAGTTCTTTTTCATAATGGTAATGATTAAAGTGTATTATAATTATTATTCGGTTGGAGTGATGGGAGTAACATCGATAATGATGTCCTCGTCCTCAAAGTCAGGATCGAAATCAATACCCGGACTGGCGGTCATAAAGTGTCCCCGTATATTGGTCTCCTTGTTCCGTTCATAGGGTATTTTCAGATTTTGGTAGCGTGCCACGACTTTCTTGCTCTCATTGGTTATCTCGATGGTCACCGGGACAGAAGCTGTGCTCTCGTTATTGATGAGCAGATAGTCGAATCCGATAGTGAACTCGTCCTTGTTCTCTAATCCTCGTAGTGTTGCTAGTTCAACCGTCTTGTTATATTCCATATATTGCAGGGAACGCTTCAACTTTCCGGTGAGTGCATCGAATGCGGTGGGCAGATAGTAGTTGTACTTCACGGTAATAGTAAACTTCTTTCCCGTGATTTCTTTCTTGTCCACTTTCTGTAGGAACTTTTCGACATCTGTGGCTATCAGGTTGTAGCGTGCCATCGGACGGATCATTTCGATATCTGTCGGCACGGTGACATTCCATTGGTCACGATAGGCGCTTAAATCCAGCGAAGTGCTTCCGTAAAAAGCGTCATAATACTTGGAGTTGGCTTTATAAGGAGTGGCTCGCATGATAAATCCTTTGTCTTCCGCATTGTAGAAGAGTTGGTAAGTGTCTCCTGTTTTACCTGTATAGTCCGCCCATACGGCAATCTGATACTTGCGGGCGTGGAGCTTCAGTCTGACGGGTATGCTGATGGTGGTTTCTCCTGTCTGCACCTTTTGGAAAATAACTTGCGACGCTACTTTCTGTGTACCCTCATAGGCAGAAACCGTGAAACGATGCAGGAATTCAGTTTCTTCTTCCGCACGGGTGTTGCGGCTGATGTCTATCGGGTCGAAGGGTGTTTCCAAAATCAGGTTGGTCATGATATTGACAGCGGTAGGGTCTACTCCGATTTCTCCGTCAGCCGTCAGCTCCGGATCTTCATGAATACAGCTACTTGCAAATACCGGCAATAACAGCAGGCAACCCAGCGTACGAATAATAGAGGTATATGTATTTCTTTTCATAATCGAACTGGCTTAAAAGTGATAAGACAATGACAAACCGAGACGGGTAATTCCCCAATAGTTACGGCTTCGGGTTTCTATTTGAGCTCCGTTGTCTATATTATAATAGGTGTTGTACTTCATATTGGCATATCCGGCGCCTAAGGTAAACTCCGCTCCCCAATGGCGGGATAAGGGAAGCTTATATCCATAACTTACACCTGCTCCCAATAGTGGGCGGCCGGTATCCTGATAACGGTTCTCGTCCCATTTCACATTGAAGAATGCCATGTGGGCGTGTACTCCGAAGAAATGGCCTGTTCCGGCTTTTTTCAACCACCAGCGTCCTTCGGGCTGGATAGCGAAGGTACGGACTGCGTGTTCGCTACTGATATCCCAGCCACTGAACATGACGGGCAGTTCAACGGAAATATGTTTGCTGCACTGTATTTCGAATGCAAGGTTCGGCACAGCAATGGCATCGTAGGCAATATTCGTTTTGAGTGCCATATAACGTTCGGAAACTTTGCGTTGCCGAGAGACTTTAGTCTTAGGTTGCCGGGACTCTCTTTTCGCTTCCTTTTTCTTAGGAGAATCGTTCACAACTGTTTGCCCTTGTCCGGTAACGGGCTTGAATACGATTTCTTTTTCGCTCGCCGATGTCTGTATGCGCGGGCGTTTCCCGTTTTGTTTCTGCGGTTCCTGCGGGTGTTGTGTTCCTTCAGACGGAGAACCCGCCATTGCTGTCAGAGAGCAAAGTAGCAACAGGAAGCCTTGTACCAAGTATCTTTTTGTTTTCATATCTTTCAGGTTGTTTTTAGATTTCCAGTTCAGGCAATTTGTCTACTAAAGTCGTTTCGTAACCGTCTTCGCGTACGATGGTAGCTCCGCCTTTATAAGTAATGTTCACATCTTCCCCTTTTCGGGTGGAACGGATGAAGAAAGACGGAGTGCCTTCTGATGATATGTTCACTTTGATAATCCAGCTACCTATCTTGATACGTCCGTCGGGCAGTATCTGCGGGTCGGCGGCAGGCTTGTTCAGCGCATGTGTGTTGATGACCGTTGCGAAACGATATATTTGTTTCTTTTCGGAAGTAGCCTTGAAGTGCCAGTGGTTGGGGTAAGGAGCGAACTTACCGTTTGCATCCGCCCGTAGCCAGTTGACGGCGGGAACGAAGAACTGACTGGTGGTATCCGTTTTCAATGCACCGCTTGAAAAGAGGTAAGCGTCGGAAGCGCCGTTCTTGTTGGTGGCCTGTATGTGTACGAACTTATCTTTCTTGGTAACACTCATCGGCTTGATGACTGTGTGCAACAGATAATCCCAAGTGACAGGCTTGTCCGCTTCCAGTTCGTCGTAGATAAACATCAGTCCCGATTTGCCTAAAGCAACCGTATGTCGTCTGAAAGTTTTCAGATGATTCTCGTCCCAGCCGTTGGCGGGAGTATATTCGATGCCGCCCTCTTTGCCACGTTCCAGCCAAAGGGGGGAAACCTCTTTTCCGTACGCATTGGAAGCGTCACCGAGCACATAGCCGATTTTCTCGCCTACATAATAGCGTGGAATCCAGCCATAACCCTCTGTACCGATACGCTGCCCCATACCATTCACGAGGATTGTGTTGTGAGCGCGGGTGGAACGGTGGCAAAGCATACTATGCTTGTCTACAAAGGCGATGTGATGGCCGCTGCTGTAGAAGAGCGAGTTTCCTCCGAAAAAGGTGTTGAACGCATTTTGGTTGGCTATGGCGTGTGACGTGCTGCCGTAAGGACTGCTGCGGAAGCTGAACATGGCGTTGCTGCCTACGCGATCCCAGTTGGTCATGAAAGAGGCAAGACCGCTCTGAGGAAAGACATATCCCATCGGGAGTGAGGTGAGTCCTTCTCCTGTCGGCAAAGGTTTGTCACATTGGAGACGGAACCATGCCAGGCTACCGGATTTTACGGTTATAAGACGCTTGTGATAGTCGGGAGTAGTGGCGACGCGACGTACATAATCGGCTGCGTATGTATTGCCGGTTAGTCGTGCCAATGCGTCCAGATAGCCTACACGAATCGAATTCGGTTTTAGGTTGCCTTGATGTCCGCTACCGTTTCCTCCGGATTTGGAAAAAGGAGGTTGCTGGTACATGGTGTACATGACAGAACCTTGATACCATGGATCACTGAAGAAATCGAAACCGGTAACGGTACTGTAAAAGTAAGGAACTTCGATGAGTGTGCGGAAGTTGACAGCGAAATAACTGTCGCCATTGTGCCAGGCACCGTCCTTGTTCAGACCGGGGAATCGTGCCAGCCATACATTGTAACAGTAATCCGCCCATACCGTTGCTTCGGGAAGATCACCATACACGCTGAATGCGGCGAATGTGAAAATGCGAAGTGTCATTTGCCAGACATGGTTGTCAGCAATATGGTTCTCCAGCCGGTTGTTGAAGTTCGCATAGAACTCACTTCCGCGTCTTTTTATTTCTTTCAATAAATCCTGTTTTTGCGGCCCGGTCAGCAGATCATAGAATGAGTCGTATGCCAGTGAACTGAGTGAAAGCATAGTAGCGGCATTGAAGTCCCCCATCACGTTTTTGTTTTTATCCCAACTAAGCATTTCCATGATGCGTTTGATAGCCTCTTTGCTGTAACGGGTATCTTTGGTCAGCAGGTAGGCGCGTATCAGGAGTTCCACGTTACCCTCTTCTTTGTCGATGATGCGGCGGCTTTCACGGGTTAGCATGGCGCTGCGCTGCATCTCGCTCTTCAGTCCTTTGGCAAGGTCGGCTTTGATGTCATTAACGGATTGCATCGGAATTGTCAGAACCTTGTCTGCACGTTCCAGATACCATTGATGTTCGGGCTTGGACTTGCTGTTGTTCATAAAGTCCGTCCATTTATCTTTCTGTACCAGGATGCGCGGATGATTCTTAGGCAAACGTGCCTGCATCGTCTTGAATGATGGCGGACAGAATTTGTCCGGATTGGCTTTGACGGTGAATTGCAGGATAGGAGACCATAAAGTATTTCCGTCTTCCACATATCCGTACTGCCAATACCATACACCGGTGCCCAGATCCTTTTCCGGGTTAAAGAAAGGCCAACGGCTTTCCACCTGCACAACATTGCTCTTCATGGCTGCATTCTGTGAATAGCGTAACTGGTATTTCAATTGCGACTTGTCTATTTTCTTCTTGGTGGATTTCATTCCGTCCAATACCTCTTCGGAAGTATCTACATCTGCATGAAGCGGCCATTGGAACGAAACGGCACGGTCGTTTACCGTCGCTTTGTCCAGCGGGGATGGGGTGGAGAGCATCTCGTGCATGAGAGTTACCTCGTTCAACTTGATCCGTGCGGACTTTTGCTGTGCCTGCATTCCGGAGATTGCCGCCAGGCAGCAGAATAGTATGGTGCTAACTGATCTTTTCATGGTACTATTAATAATTAGGGTTGTTCTTATTTTCTAACAGCGGGTTCAATTGCAATTCATCCAATGGGATGGGGAACAGTTCGTGCTTTCCTTTTTGGAAATTCTCTCCGGCAGGGTAGGCGGTTGTGGTACTTGTGTTCACTTCCGAACGGTTGCCAAACAGCGACAAGGCATCTTTGATAATGCCCCAACGGATAAGGTCGTATTTGCGTTGTCCTTCAAAAGCTAACTCAAAGCCACGCTCCCAAAATAATGCTGTACGGAACTTGCCCGCATCATCGCTGTCGGAAATAAACCGTAGTTTGTAGACTTTCTCTTTCATCAGTTCCTGATAGTTCTCCGTTGTGATTTCCCGCGCACCAGCACGTCTGCGTACACTATTGAGCAGCTTCCAGGCTTCAGCGGTATTTTCTGTCTCGTTATAGGCTTCGGCAGCCATCAATACTACGTCGGCATAGCGCAGGTAGCAGAAGTTGACATCGGTCACGTTCGGGTCTTTGTATCCGATAGGCATCCATTCACGGCGCCATTTGCCCGGATACCAGTCTTTTCCGCTTTTATTGATTACTTTCTTGTGACTGTATGCCTCTTTATCCCAAGTGAATTTGTAGTTGCAAATCATCACGTCACGGCGTTCGTCACCTTTGATGATAGTACCATCCTCATCTTCTTCCTGCACATCAAAGAAATCTCTCCATTCGGGTACTGCACGGCACCACTTTTTAAGAAGGCAAAACGATGTAAATCCCTGAATTTCAAAGAAGTTTGGGGATTTTTCTTTTCCAAGAGTAAGCAAAATTAGTGGGATTGAAGCAAACTATACGTCCTTATTCAAGGGACTGTTTTCAAAAGCCCGAAATGTTCCACTGCGAGGTATTTACTTCATTCTTTTACAGCACGTTGCACTATTTTACATAACAGGGTTCTCGGTTCGATTTCCTAACTTTGTATCATTAAAAA
>OOBR01001430.1_pt1 | contig 13593 bp, 6 predicted proteins | sample 1671281 | NCBI WGS metagenome assembly OOBR01 (sample SAMN06348140, study PRJEB24527) | human gut metagenome | biome: human gut; feature: ankylosing spondylitis patient; material: feces | host: Homo sapiens | place: China | collected 2015-10
ATCGTTCCCGGCAAATGCGGCGGCAACCTTTGAGATACAGAATCTGTCGGATGCGTCAAAGAAGGTGACGGTAACGGTAGATGTGACGGAAGCACCGACAGCGCCATAAAGGGAAAATGGACAAGGAGCGACGAAACGTTGCATAAGGAAAAACTTCTAGGAAGAAGGAATCATAAAAAAAACTTCTGAGAAGAAAAAATGAGCGGATGTGCCAGATTTATTTTCGGCACATCCGCTTCGCTTGATATACGGAAAATTTTTATCGAAGTTTTGATAAATCTATTTCTGCATATTTAACTCGCTGCCTTCTCCATGTATAAACAGCATGCAGCCTACCATCTTTTCCCTGAATAATACTTGGATAGGAATATTGACTGATAGGGCTGTCTTCCAATGTAAGCACAGGTTGCCAATTTATACCATCTTCTGAAATGGCTACACAGAGAGGAGTTCGAGGTCCTTTGGGAGTGCCGGGTAGTGTCGAGAAATTATTGTAGATGAGTACATGGCGACCGTCCTGTAATGTTACGGCATCCGTTCCCGAATTATTATTCGGAACATCCAGAAGTGTTACTTTGCTCCAGGTATCGCCATTATCGTTGCTCCAGGCTGTGGCAATCCGGGCATTGCGTGTGCGGCACAATACTTGTAATCTTCCGTCTTTGTGCATCAGTATACTGGGCTGTATCGCATATATTGGTTTTGCATCTTCACCTTTGACGGCTTCGCCACCTTCCTGATCATCTACGTTGACACCTCCTATTTTACGGTGCTGAGTAAGTACGGAAAGCTCCGCAGCCAGTGATTCTGTTGTCTTCCAGGTCTTGCCGTTGTCATCGGAAATTTCGAAATGAATGCGCCATCCCTTGCCACCTTCTCTGCTGGAAGGACAGATGATACGACCATTAATGTACTCCGGTTTATTCTTGATAGGACCGAGGAATCCTTCCGGCAACGGTTCACGTTTACTCCAGGTCTTTCCTCCGTCGCGAGAGCGCACGAGCCAGCCAGTCCAGTCGCCTACGCTCAAGCCTATTTTATAGAAGAGAATCAGATCACCTCCCGGAATTTGAAAAAGTACCGGGTTCCAGCAAGCTTTCCGGCGGGCAACCAGTTTTCCCCGGGCATTTGTCACAGGAGTACAAGTGGAATCAATGCCTGCCAAGGTTGCCTGCGCATCTTTTATTGAAAATACGCCGTCGGCAGCGAGTTGTGGAGAGGTCCATTCTTTGGCACCTTTCGGCTTGCGACACACCCAGATGCAACAATCCGGATTGCGCTCTTTGGTACCGCCGAAAAATGAAGCGACAAGATCCCCGTTTTTCAATTCTACGATGGTGGCTCCATGACATTCCGGGAAGGAGGCCTTCTCATATAGGAACTCGTCACTCAGGATAGCTACATTCCGGGTAGGGATATCTACACTGAAGTGATGCTTGCCCGAACCTACCATTTCTTTCCGCCCGCCGGGAAGATATACTTCGCCTGTAGTGTTGGCGGGGAGTTCAATGTCCCATTCCAGATGTGTCGGGGTCTTTTTCCATCGGCTGGTTATTTTTCCGTAGATGCTTGTGTAGGAGGCATCTACATTGCTTAGTTCCTGAATGTCAAAGGCAGGCTGGAAGATGATATGTTTATAGCCGGGCTTCCAACGGTCGGCACGGATGCCTGCCAGATTGTTGAAGCACCAGGGAAGCAGGTCGCCTAAGAGCATGACGTGATTTCCACTGTTCATCCCGGGATTTGCTTTGTCGCCATTCCAGAGTTCCCAGATGGTGGTGGCGCCTTGCTCGGCCATATATCCCCACGAAGGATAAGTCTTATTAGTGGCCAGAAGATAGGCGACATCGGCATGACCACGGCGGCTTAGTTCGCGTAGCAGCCATTGTGTACCGATGACTCCGGTGCTGATATGTCCTTTATTGGTAGTGATAATGGTAGCCACGGTATTCTTGGCAACTTCGTCCATGTACTGTTTGGGGACAAGTCCGAAAGCAAGCGGCAGAATATTGGCGGTAACCGTGTTGTTACCGTAGAAGATGCTGTCCGGATATAAAGTATGTCCGGGTACGGGGGAAGTACCTTCCTTCACATGAAGGAAACGTGCGTTGAAGGCATCTTTTATCCGGCCTTCCAGTGCTCCCCATTCTTCGGCTTCGGCGGTTAAACCTTGCAGGCTTGCAAAACGATGCATCAGTTGCAGGACTTTCAGATAGTAGGCAGTAGCTATAAGCGCACCATCCGTTTTGCGGGCAGGGTCATTGCTATGAATCATTTCCAAAGACTCGGGAGGTACGCACCAGTCACCGTATTTGTCTTTGGTAATAATGAATTCCTTGGTCAGGTAATACTCGCGGATATGAGATACCCATTTCTTTAAAGCCGGATAATTCTCTTCGATTGCGCACCGGTCACCGTAGTTGGTGAAAAGCATGTCGCATACCAGGGGAAGGGTAGCCGGCCAGGTGACATTATCCGAATAGTAATTCCAGTAGGCCGGAGCTACATCCGGGATGCAGCCGTCCTCACGCTGTGCTTCACGAATATCACGTGTCCATTTATTGTATAGGGCATGATTGTTGAAAAAGAGGCTTTCACCCCAGGAACCCATCGCATGGTCTCCCAACCAAGGTTGGCGTTCGTTGCGTTGCGGGCAGTCGACGGGCATACCTTTGTAGTTACTGCGGATACCCCAAAAAGCATTGCGCAATACCTTATTGAGTGTTTCATCCGAGCAGGTGAAGGTCCCGGTATGAGCCATTTCGTCATCTACTACTTCAGCTGTAAAATCTTCGGTCTTGGCATTGGGATAACCGCTGATTTCCACATAGCGGAAACCGTGGTATACAAAGCGGGGAGCCCAGGTGGTATCTTGTGGTTCACGTCCGCTGACAACATATATATCCGTGCAATGTGCGTCGCGTAGATTCTTCGTAAAAATTTCGCCATCCGGTTGCAAGCGCTCGGCAAAGCGGAGACGGATACTGTCTCCTGCCTGGCCTTTGATACGAATACGTAGCCATCCTGCCATATTCTGACCGATGTCCAAAATCTGTTTGTCTCCCTGTTTCCGGATAGAAACAGGCTTCAGGCTTTCCGTTACTTTCATGCCCGGCATCATTTGCGCACGCAAGGTTCCTGAGGGAATGCTGACGCGCCCGGCGGGTATCCAATTCGTATCATCATAGCCTGCCCGATTCCAGTCTCCTAATTCCTTGCGTGCATCGTATTCTTCGCCATCGTACTCATTATTGCTGCGTATAGGGCCTTCGGTGGTTAGTTTCCAGGAAATGTCCGAGGCGATTGTCTGTCTGCTGCCGTCCGTATATTCAACAATCAGATTCAGACGTAGTTTGGGATAGCCGAAAGTAGGTATCTTGTAGGGTTTGTAATTCTGGCGCATGGTGTAGAAGCGCCCGTTGCCGAGGATGACACCGATGGCATTTTCTTTTTGGAGTTGGGGGGTGACGTCATACGTGTTGTACAGGATAGTTTTCCGGTAATCGGTAGGGGCAGGTGACAGGACTTGTTCACCGATGCGCTGACCGTTGATAAAGAGTTCGTAAAGTCCCATTCCGGCAATGTGTACTGTGGCTCGTTTCACTTCTTTGGTCAGTGCAAACTCTTTGCGGAGGTAGCGGGCGGCAAGGCGGCTCCATTGTGTCTCGCTGTCACCGGGGGCGGGGCGGTCCAGGCCGATCCACTGCCCTTGCCAGTCTGCTTCATTCAGTAATCCCATACTCCAGGAGGCGGGTTCGCTCCAGTCGGTTTCATTAGTATGGGTATAGACTTTTACTTTCCAGTAGTAAGGGGTGTTACGCTTCAACGTTTCACCTTGATAAGTGATCCATTGGGAAGCGTCTGTTTTCACCTTGCCCGAATCCCAGCAGTCTCCTTTGCCTTGTGCCAGGAGTTCAGGGGAGGAGGCTACAAGAATATGATAGGCGGTCTGCATCACATTTTGTTCGTCCGATTCGATACGCCAGCCCAGACGGGGGTGGCGGATGTCGATTCCCAGTGGATTCTTCAATTGCTCTGTTCGCAGGTCGGTGACGCGCAAGGATGCGTGTGCCGTACCAGCGAGGATGAGGAGGTAAAGTAGGGATATTGATATCTTCTTATTCATATTGATTACGTTATGATATTGAGTAATAGTTCAAGATTACTTTTTCTCCCATCGTTGTTGTGCATCGGGCAGTTCGTCCCATTCCTTATTTACATAGCCTTTACTGCTGTCCACTACAATCAAGATATGATCGTTTCCGCTGCTGTAGCCACTATCGTGCTGGAAATTGTGTATTCCGTTTTCAAACTCACCGATATATTCCAGTTTGCCGTCTTTGGTGGTATACCACCAGGCATTCTTTCTGGCACCGCTGATTTTGCTGAAATCTACTTTCATCGGACGTCCGGTGTAGTTGTACACCATCAGATAATCTTTGCCGCGTGTAGCGATGGCGCGGTCGTAGCGTTCCCCGTTTGTGCCGGCAATGATGGACTGGTCAGGTACACGTTCAAAAAATGGGAAAGTCAGCATCAGGTTTTTGAGATACTTCATTTGGTTGAAGCCCGGATTGTTCAGAGCATCGTACCAAGGTTCCTTTGCACCGTATGCACCGCCAACACCCGGTTTAATGAATTGCATGATGGAATTATTACCATAGGTATGTCCAAAAGAACCGGCAAAAACCGACCAGTAGGCATAACGGCGCACATCGTAATCTTTCCAGCGCAGTTCATTCTCATCGTGTAGACCGTGAGGAATTTCCTCGTAGATAGGTTCACCGTCAATTACGGGTTTCATGGGATTTGTGGCCATACTACGTTCTACAAAGCGCCAGTTATCTTCTTCGGTATTCTCTTCGATTGGATAATCACCGTCACCGAAACGTTGCCCGTAGCGGCGATGCCCGCTTTGGAACATGTTGAAGTCCAGCCAGGGGGCGGCATTGAACCAAGTTGAGGAAGTGGTACGGCCGCGTGGGTGGAAGGTCATCAGGTGATTCTTGTCTATTGCTTTGATGGATGTGGCGAGAGCTTCCCATTCAGCGGTTTTTACGTCACCACGAATATCGCCTCCGATAAACCAGATGATATTCGGCTCGTCTTTATAGCGTTCGGCGAGGAATTTGCCGTAAGCCTTGGCTTGCTCTACCGTCATTTCTCCGCGACTCACAGGACTGCCCCAGATACAGACCATACCGATATAAAGTCCTTTCCGGGCAGCTGTACGGATAATGTAATCCATGTGGTCCCAATAGCCGTATACGCCTTTCTGATTGATGTTTTTGAAGTTATATCCATCAGTCATAGAATATTGTCCGTAGGTATTTATGGAGGGGACATTATTCAGGGTCTGAACTTGAATGACGTTATATCCCCGTTGTTTACATTGTTCCAGATAATACTCGGCTTCATCGCGGTTCAGACGTTGAGGCAGTAGCCATCCGGTTTCTCCTAGCCAAAAGAAAGGAGTGCCGTTTTCATGTTTCAGATAGCGACCTTCTTCGGAGACCATTAGTTTACCATTGTTCCAGGGGATATACGTTTTCTGTGTTTTCTTCTGTGCAGAGGCGGGCATTGCCATAGTCAGCAAAAGCAGAAGAAAAGGGATTAGTTTGAATGTTTTCATTGTTATTGATGTTATTATAATTGTTTGCTTAATCACTAATTCATTCGTTCATATTCAATTGCTGCCAATATGAACGCCCCTACGGATTTGGGATCATTTTCTATCACGGGTTCGCCAATATAATACTCGAACGAGCCGTCACGATACTTTCCGGAGTTCCCGCCCAGTCCGGCTACAGCACAACAATGGGTCAATGTGTAAGTGCCGTCTTCTTCAAGACGGGTGAACTCACGGATCATGCCGTCGAATGCTTTCTGTACAGGGGTGATGTATTCGTTTCCGATATATCCCTCATTGATGGCTTTAGCAAGTGTATATATGAACAGGGCTGTTGCCGATGATTCCAGATAATTACCCTTGCGTGCTCCCTGGTCGGTCACTTGATACCAGGTTCCGGATTGCGGGTCCTGATACCTCACCATTGCCTGTGCCAGGCCTTGTAGAATTTGCAGTACGCTGTCGCGTCCTTCGGTTTCCTGTGGCAAGTAATCCAATACATCCACTATGGCGGCTCCATACCATCCGATGCTGCGACTCCAGAAATTCGGTGAACAACCTGTTTCCCGGCTTGCCCATTTCTGCTCGCGGCTTTCATCCCATCCGTGATAATAGAGTCCTGTAGCCGGATCATAAGTCTTGCGGGCTATAAGCAGAATTTGTTTCACAGCTTCGTCTTGCAGGGTCGGCTCCCCAAAAGTGGCGCCATATTGCGCCAGATAAGGAGAGGCCATAAAGATACCGTCCAGCCACATCTGGTGCGGATACCTCAGCTTGTGCCAAAAACCGCCTTCGCTTGTGCGGGGCTGCTCCCTCATTTGTTTGCGCAAGGTGTCCATGGCTATTTTATAGCGTTCATCTCCCGTTTGGGCATAGAAGTCGAAAAGAATCTTTCCGGCATTGACGTTGTCTATATTGAATGAAAGATATTTCATGGTTCTGATGTGTCCATCGTTATCAATCAGACTGTCCGCATAGATTTTGGCATAATCGTAGTAAGTGCTGTCTCCTGTATGCTTCCATTCTTCGAGCATGGATTTTACTACAAGTCCGTGTGTATATCCCCAGCGCGGTTTGCTGGCCTTTTCAATCATCCAGGGTTCAGGAAAACGCTTCATTTCGGAGCGTGCCATACGCTCGCTCCATTTTTCGGTCTTTGGTTTTTGGGTGGTTGTGCAGGCCATGAAACAGGTAATCCCGCACACCGTCAGTAGTTTCAGTGAGATACGATTCATATAAGTTCAGTATTTAGTTTCCAATCAATGTATATTCTTGTCCTGCCCGGGTGGGCAGATCGTATAAATAGGTCTTTGCTATTTCCACTTTGTTCAATTTGGCTTTGGGGCTGATTAACGGTTGGGCAATGATGGGAACTGCATAAAGCGGGTTGGGATTCTCACCTTTGGCACGTTTCAGACCTTTGCCTGTCAACGGACTCGTTGAGCGAAGGCGGCAATTGCCTCCTTTATGGGATTTTACAACCAGACGCTCCACTTTCCCGTTTTTCCAGCTTAGTTCCAGCTCGAAACCTCCGCGGGCGATGATTCCTTTCACAGTTCCGTCCTTCCAAACCGTCGGTAATGCGGGTAGCAGATAGATGAAACCGTCATGGCTTTGCATCAGCATTTCGGCAATGCCTGCGGCACAACCAAAGTTTCCGTCAATCTGGAAGGGTGGGTGTGCATCGAACAGGTTGGGGTAGGTGCCTCCTTTCTTTTTTTCATTACGCACCAGGGTCAGTTGGTCTGTAATGAGCTTGTAGGCATGGTTGCCGTCGAGCAGACGCGCCCACAGGCAAACTTTCCATCCCATGCTCCAGCCAGTGGATGGGTCGCCGCGATGAATGAGGGAAGTGCGGGCAGCGTCGAATAATTCCGGGCTGCGGTAGGGAGATATCTGGTTGCTTGGAAACAGTCCGTACAGATGGGAAACGTGGCGGTGTACATCCTTCGGGTCATCCCAGTCGAACATCCATTCCTGCAACTGTCCCCAGCGTCCTACCTGCATGGGAGCCATTTCACGGAGGCGCTGTGAGAGTCGGGCGGCAAATGCCCGGTCTGTATCCAGGATGTCCGAGGCGGCTATGATGGCTGTCCAAAGGTCGAATATCAATTGATTGTCGAGGGTGCATCCGGCAGCTGTGGTAGACTTGCCGTTACTGCCCGAATGTACATTTTCGGGTGAGTTGCTGGGACAGACCACCAGCCAGTTGTGCGCAGGTTCTTTCACCATGATTTCGTCGAAGAAGCGTCCGGACTCTCTCAAGATGGGATAGACGGAGCGCAGGAATTCAGTGTCTCCGGTGTAGAGGTAACGTTCCCAAAGATGCCGGCAAAGCCATGCGCCGCCACTGGGCCATAAGCCTGACGGAGCTTTGTCTACTGCGCCCGTGATGCGCCATATGTCGGTGTTGTGATGTAGCACCCAGCCATTGGCGCCATACATGATGCGAGCGGTTTCCTTACCTGTTTCGCTGACTTCGCGTATCAGGCGGAACAGGGGTTCGTTCAGTTCGCTCAGGTTGGTGACTTCCGAGGGCCAATAGTTCATTTCCAAGTTAATGTTACAGGTATATTTGCTGTCCCAGGAGGGGAAAAGCTTATCGTTCCAGATTCCCTGAAGATTGGCGGGTTGCCCGTCGGGTTGGGATGAACAAATCAGGAGGTAACGTCCGAATTGGAAATAAGTAGCCACCAGATGTGCGTCATTGGTCTGTTTGAAGTTCTCCACGCGCTTGTCGGTAGTCACGTGTTCGTATCGGTTGTCTCCTAAATCCAGGGAGACGCGTGTCAGGTATCGGCGATAAAAGTCCGTATGGTTCTTCCGGGCTTCAGTGAATGAATGTGTCATAGCTCTTACCAGATAATCTTTGGCACGTTCGGCCGGATTGCCTGTGATGTCCTGATAGTTATTGAAGTTGGTGGCGATGGAGACGTAGACGATGGCTTCATCGGCTCCTTCTACTGAAAGCACACCGTCGGCACATGCCATCCGGCCGCCGGTGTTCCGGGCGGTCAGTCTTCCCTGAAACTCCACTTTGCCTTTCAGCCCTTCGTGCAGGGAAGATACGCCGGAAAGTGTTACGCAGTTTCCTTCTTCGGAAGTGATGACGACATCCTGATGAGGGGAGGTGAGTTGAGCGTTGAAAGTAATCCGCCCCGGACGGTTGGCGGTGAGGCGTACCATGATTACCTGATCGGTAAATGAAGTGATGGTTTCGCGCCGGTATTGCACCCCATCCACTTCATAGCGGACGAGGGTACGGGCAGAGTCGAGACTTAGTTCCCGGTAATAGTTCGTGTAACGGGTATGTCCGGGAAACGCGATTCGCAGGTCGCCAAAGCTTTGATAGGGCATTCCCGAATTGGTCTTTGCCATGACCTTTTCGGTGGCGAGCGTCTGTGCTTCCAGATATTTGCCGGCAAATACAAGGTCGCGTACCCGGGGAATGTATTCCAGTGCATTGGGGTTGGCGTTGTTGTTGGGGCGTCCCGCCCAGATGGTTTCTTCGTTCAGTTGTATCTGCTCCGTGGCGGGCGTGCCGTATACCATGGCTCCCAGACGCCCGTTCCCTAAGGGGAGGGCTTCCGTCCATACTTGTGCAGGGCGATCGTACCAAAGTTTGTATTCCTGTGCGGACAGGCGCGACTCCTGTGCAGAAATATTGCCCACGGATACCAGTACAAACAGATAGCCGAATAATCTCTTTTTATTCATCTTTTCTAATAGCTTTTATACTTTTAGAAAAGGACGGTTAAAGATGGCTTTTGTACCCAGCAAATAGGTGATAAAATGTCGTATTAATCCGGTCATTGCATGAATAGCGCTTGCTGGACCATTTCTTGTTGAGTACAAAACTCGCTTCATTGCGTCTCTTCTTTAAAGATATTGTATGAAATTTCAGATGATTCATATTCATGAGACAGATTAAACTGATACTTCTTTTAGCTTCCGCCTCCGTCACGGGAGCATTTGCACAGAACAATGGACTGACGGATATGAGCCGGAGCCGCTACGCCCGGATGGTGAACACCGGCATTGATGCCGTACATTGGACGGATGGCTTCTGGGCAGAGCGCTTTGATGTGTTTAGCCGCACCTCCCTGCAAAGCATGTGGAACACTTGGAACACGCCCGAAGTATCTCACGGCTTCCGTAATTTTGAGATCGCTGTCGGCATTTGCGAGGGTGAACACTGGGGACCACCCTTTCACGATGGGGACATGTATAAATGGATGGAAGGAGTAGCCTCAGTCTATGCAGTTAACAAAGACCCCGAACTGGACAAACTAATGGACCGTTTCATTACTTGCGTCGTAAAGGCTCAGCGAACAGATGGATATATCCATACCCCGGTTATTATCGAAGAGCTTAATAAAGGAATCGATACTCATACTCTGGAAGAGCCGCATAAGCAAACAGTCGTCGGAACCAAGGTAGGATCCGAAGATGAGAAAGGCGCCTTTGCCAATCGCCTGAACTTTGAAACCTACAATCTGGGACATCTGATGATGGCCGCCATCGTTCATCGTCGTGCCACCGGGAAGACCACTCTTTTTGATGCAGCCGTCCGTGCCACCGATTTCCTTTGTCATTTCTATGAAACCGCTTCCGCTGAATTGGCCCGTAACGCTATATGTCCTTCCCATTATATGGGGGTAGTCGAAATGTACCGCGCCACGGGGAATCCACGTTATCTGGAACTGTCGAAGAATCTGATTGACATTCGGGGGATGGTGGAAAATGGTACGGATGATAATCAGGACCGCATTCCTTTCCGTGAGCAGTACCGGGCGATGGGACATGCGGTACGTGCCAATTACCTGTATGCCGGGGTGGCGGATGTCTATGCCGAAACCGGTGAAGAGCAATTGATGAAGAACCTGACCAGTATTTGGAATGACATCGTTACCCGGAAAATGTATGTGACCGGGGCTTGCGGTGCCCTTTATGACGGTACTTCGCCCGACGGCACCTGTTATGAGCCGGATAGTATTCAGAAGGTACATCAAAGCTATGGTCGCCCTTATCAATTACCCAATAGTACAGCTCATAATGAAACCTGCGCTAACATCGGCAATATGCTTTTTAACTGGCGCATGCTGGAAGTGACGGGAGATGCCAAGTATGCGGAGCTAGTGGAAACATGTCTTTATAACAGTATTCTGAGTGGTATCAGTTTGGATGGAAAGAAATATTTCTATACGAATCCGCTCCGTATCAGTGCTGATTTACCTTATACACTTCGCTGGCCGAAAGAACGGACGGAGTATATCAGTTGCTTCTGCTGCCCACCTAATACGTTGCGTACACTCTGCCAGGCACAGAACTATGCTTATACATTGGGTTCCGAAGGCATTTATTGCAATTTGTATGGTGCGAATACATTGACTACAAACTGGAAAGATAAAGGAGAAATTGCTTTGACACAGAAGACCGCTTATCCTTGGGAAGGCAATGTACGTGTAGAGTTTGACCGGGTGCCCCGCAAAGCCGGTGCGTTCTCCCTTTTCCTCCGTATACCGGAGTGGTGTGAGAAAGCTATGCTGACAGTAAATGGAGAGCCGGTTCCGGTTGCCGCAAAAGCAAATACATATGCGGAGGTAAAACGTACCTGGAAGAAGGGGGATGTGGTAGAGTGGGTGATGGATATGCCTGTCCGCCTGCTTGAGGCTCATCCGTTGGCGGAAGAAATACGCAATCAGGTAGTGGTGAAACGCGGACCGTTGGTATATTGCTTGGAGAGCATGGATATGACAGGTGGCGGAAGCATTGATAATGTACTGATCCCTGCTGATATCAAACTCATTCCAAAGAAAGTGACGATTGAAGGTAGTCCGGTTGTTGTTCTTGAGGGCAAGGCCCGTCTGATTTCATCCAATTCCTGGGAAGGGATACTTTACCGGCCCGTCAGTTTCGCCGGGAAGACGGTGGATATCCGTTTGATTCCTTACTATGCCTGGGGGAATAGGGGGAAAGGAGAAATGACCGTTTGGATGCCTCTGGGGAGATAAATACAGATACGCGTTGTTCGCGTATCTATAATCAAACATTATGTCGAATAGAAGAATCATACTAATAACTGCCTTGTCGCTCCTCACCCTTGTAGGGCATGCAGGCGATATTTGGGTTTCCCCACGTGGAAATGATCAGAATGATGGTACCCGCCAATCTCCGAAGGCAACACTGACCTCCGCCCTGCGTCAGGCACGCGAGTGGCGCCGGACAGGAGATAATCGTGTGCTGGGAGGCATCACAGTGTATATGGAGGGCGGTGTCTATTCCCTCTATGAACCGATATTCATTCGTCCTGAAGATAGCGGGACAAAGGGCTCGCCCACCGTTATTCGCTCCGTTCGTGGCGAGGATGCCGTATTAAGTGGTGGTGTGTCTATCAGGAACTGGAAAAAACAAGGAAAACTATGGGTGGCGGATGTACCGATGTTCAATGGCCGTCCGCTGGATTTCCGCCAACTGTGGGTGGATGGACAGAAGGCCACACGTGTCCGTGATGTGGAGGACTTTGAGAATATGCATCGCATTTGCAGTGTTGACGAGAAGACTGAAACTCTTTATGTGCCTGCCGCCCCCGTTCGGCAGATTACGGATGGGAAAGGCGCGTTAAAGTCAAGATACGCCGAAATGGTGCTTCACCAGATGTGGTGTGTGGCTAATCTTCGGATTCGTTCTGTGCAGGTTTTGGGAGATAGTGCGGCAGTCCGTTTCCATCAGCCCGAGAGTCGTATCCAGTTTGAACATCCCTGGCCGCGTCCCATGGTAACGACCGATGGACACAATTCAGCTTTTTATCTGACCAATGCACGTGAACTGCTGGATGTTCCGGGAGAGTGGTATCATGATATAGATACCCGTAAACTTTATTATTATCCGCGTGAGGGAGAAAATATGCAATCAGCGGAAGCGATTGTGCCTGCTATTGAGACATTGGTGCAAATTGAAGGTACTTTGGATCGTCCGGTTACTAATCTTCGTTTCGAGCGGATCACTTTCTCATATACCACTTGGATGCGTCCTTCCGTAAAAGGGCACGTTCCTCTTCAGGGTGGTATGTATCTGACGGATGGGTATCGTATCGATCCGAAAATGAAACGGAATTACAGGAATCATCCGTTGGATAACCAGGGCTGGTTGGGACGTCCTGCGGCGGCAGTTCGGGTGGCTGCCGCTGGGGCGATAGACTTTGAACACTGCCATTTCGAGCATCTGGGCTCCACGGGGGTGGATTATGAAGAAGCGGTGCATGGAGGAATCATCCGTGGTTGTCTTTTTCGTGATATTGCGGGGAATGGTTTATTGGTCGGGAGTTTCTCCCCGGCTGCTCACGAGACACATCTTCCGTACGATCCTGCCGACCGTCGTGAAGTGTGTACACATCAACGGATTGACAACTGTTATTTTACGGAGACGGGTAACGAAGATTGGGGGTGTCTTGCCATTGCTGCGGGATATGTAAGCGACATCCATATCGTGCACAATGAAATATGCGAAGTGCCTTATAGCGGTATCAGCCTTGGCTGGGGATGGACTCAGACAGTGAATTGTATGAAGAATAATCAGGTTCATGCCAATCTGATCCATCACTATGCAAAGCATATGTATGATGTGGCAGGAATTTATACGTTAGGTTCCCAGCCCAAGACCTATGTAACGGAGAATTGTGTGCATAGCATTTATAAGCCGGGTTATGTGCATGACCCTAACCACTGGTTTTATCTCTATACCGATGAGGGCTCGTCTTTTATCACCGTCCGCGATAATTGGACGGAAGGGGAGAAGTATCTGCAAAATGCGAATGGACCCGGAAATGTGTGGGAGAATAACGGGCCGGGAGTGGATGCGGCTATTCGTGAACGGGCAGGGCTGGAAGAGGAATATAAAGACTTGAAGAATAAATGATAATTTACCAGCGTAGCGCTGGAGCAAGGTTCTCCTTCGGCGTGCAA
>OOBR01001433.1_pt1 | contig 13538 bp, 10 predicted proteins | sample 1671281 | NCBI WGS metagenome assembly OOBR01 (sample SAMN06348140, study PRJEB24527) | human gut metagenome | biome: human gut; feature: ankylosing spondylitis patient; material: feces | host: Homo sapiens | place: China | collected 2015-10
CTTTTAACTCTCAATTTTCAACTAAATTACGGTACATTTGTACGGACATATAGTTAAGATACAGACGAATGAAGAAACTTATATTATTAATTTGTATGTTGGCAGGTATGTCTTCTTGTTATCATGAAGATGCGTTAATCGTTCCTGAGCAACCGGATAAATATAACATTTTGACAGATGACCCGTCAGATCCGACACAGCATTTTATATACCAGTTTTATCAGAAATATCAGACTGTGATTATAACTAATCCGACTGAGGCTGATTATAAATTCAACTTTACAGCGAATAACGGAATTAAAATAACTGCTCCCGAACAAAAGCAGGAGATTATTGATGAAGGGATTGAGTTTTTGCAAAAGGTATTATTGAATTTGTACTCGGATAGTTTTTTAAAGAAGAATTTACCTTTTTCTATATTGTTATCTGAAGAGGTCCGGATGGCCTCTTATGGTGAGACAACCATCATGAATTGCTATGCTAGTAGCAGCTTTATAGCTTTAGGTAATGTATCATCTTCTTTGAAAACAATGACCGATGAGGAGTTTGTGAAAATCAGAGCAGATGTGAATGCCAGCTTTTGGGCAAAGTATATGTCGGAAGTCAGAGGATTGTTTACTATTTCAGATGCTTTTTATGAAGCTAGTGAAGAAGTTGAACCGAAATTGTACGACCCGAACTGGTATCGTTTTAAAGGAACGGACCCTAATGAAATCGATTTTTATAAGTATGGGGTGATTACTTATTCTGAGAACTCCTATATTGATGAAGATTGGCCGGATTTTAATTCCATTTATGCTCCTTTAAAGAGTGAAGACCTTGCGCAATGGATGAATTTCGTCTTTGAGAAAACTCCTGCCGAGATTCAGGAAATCTGCGATAAATATCCGGTAATGAAGAAGAAGTATGATGTGATTCGGGAAGCTATGCTTGAAAACGGATTCGATCTGTCCAAACTGGAACTATAGAACTTAAAAACAACATGATATGAACAAAATTTTCACCTTATTACTTGTAGGAGCATTAACTGCCGGAGCGGTAACTGCTAATGCCGAAAGTCAGATTTTTAAAAAGAAAAAGAAGAAAGCAAAAGCGGAAACAGAGCAGCCGGCGGCAAAAGATTCCACAAAGAGTAGTATGACCGAATACAAAAAACTACTGAAAGGAGCCAAGACGATTGATGGCATGTTTAAGGTACACATCGTTAAGGATAAGTATTATTTCGAAATACCTAAAGACTTGATGGGACGCGATTTTATGATTGCGTCCAGAGTATCGAGTACCAGTAACAATAAAGATATAGCTGCCGGACAAATGCCACGCAATCCGGTACTGGTAACTTTCTCGGCAGATAAAAAGAAAATCTACATGCACAAAAAGATGGTGCGCAATTTGTGTGACACCACTTCCAATATGTATGCTGCTTTTCAGCGCAACTTCTCAGACCCTATTTGGGAAGCATATAAGATAGAAAGTCTTTCACCGGACTCTTCAGCATATGTCATCGATATGAGTTCGCTTTTCATAACGGATGTACCCGAATTCAGCCCGTTTCGTTCGGAAAATATAATGGATGTATTGATGAAGAGAAAAGCACTGAAGGGAAGTCTTGCTTCTTCCAAATCGACTATTCTGGGAATGAAGTGTTTTCCGCTGAATATAAACATCAAGACGCTGATGAGTTATACTGTTGACGGAGGACCGTTCACTGTAACCATGACGCGTAATATTATTTTGCTGCCGGAGGAAATTATGCGTCCTCGTTATGGAGACTCGCGTATCGGTTATTTTGATGAAAGCAAGCGGTTTTATACTGAAAAGAAAGATGGTTTGCAAGAACTGACTTACATCAACCGATGGGATTTGCAACCAAAACCAGAAGACTTGGAACGTTATAAGCAAGGTGAGTTGGTGGAACCTCAGAAGCCGATTGTATATTACGTTGATACTGCTATCCCCGACAAGTGGAGAGATTACATAAAGAAAGGAATAGAAGACTGGCAGGTTGCGTTTGAGGAAATAGGATTTAAGAATGCGATTGTAGCGAAAGACTATCCGAAGGATGATCCGAACTTTGATCCGGATGATATTCGTTATAGCTGCTACCGAATGATTACCACTCCGATACAAAATTCAATGGGACCTTCCTGTGCCGATCCTCGTTCGGGTGAAATCATTCAGGGCGACGTCTTGTTTTATTCAAATATCATTAAGTTGTTGCATAACTGGCGGTTTGTTCAGACTGCTACTGTTGACCCCAAAGTGCGCAAGGCTGTGTTTGATGACGAGACGATGGGAAGCTCGTTACGTTATGTAGCAGCGCATGAGATCGGACATACCCTGGGACTGATGCATAACTTCGGTGCATCTTATTCGTATCCGGTAGATTCGCTCCGTTCGGCCACTTTCACTCAGAAGTATGGTACAACTCCGTCCATCATGGACTATACGCGCTATAATTATGTAGCTCAGCCGGAAGACAAAGGAGTTGCTCTGACCCCTCCGCTTTTGGGTGTATATGATAAGTTTGCCATCAAATGGGGATATAAACCTATATTTGATGCGGCATCTCCTGAAGATGAGAAAGCTACTTTGAATAAGTGGATCAAAGAGAAAGAGAATGATCCGATGTACAAATACGGTCCGCAGCCTTTTATTAATGAGGTCGATCCTTCTTGTAAATCTGAGGATTTGGGTGATAATGCCGTGAAGGCAGGAAGATATGGCTTAAAGAATCTGAAACTTATCATGAAAAACCTGCCGGAATGGACCTATGAAGATGATCATCAATATGAACGCTTGACGGAATCATATCAGGAAGTGATTATGCAGATGCAACGCTACTTACTGCATGCCATGGTGTCCATCGGTGGAATTTATTTTGATGAGCCGAGACGGGACAGCGAAAAGCCTGTTATCCGTTTTGTGCCGAAAGCTGAACAGAAGGAGGCATTGAAGTTTATTATGGAAACTATGATGGAACTACCCGAATGGGTACTTGACAAGAAGGTGATTGAGTATACCGGTCCGACTTATTCGCCAAGTACTTTGCAGTCAATCATTATGAATCGTTTGTTCTTCACATACATTACATCCAGTCTTGTTTTGTATGAGGAGTTATATCCCAAACAGGCTTATACTTTTGCTGAATATATGGATGATATTTATGATTTTGTGTGGAAGAAAACTATATCCGGTGCCCGGTTGAATATGTACGACCGTAACCTGCAAATTACTTATGTGGAAAAGTTGTTGAAAGAAGGAGGAATGCTGAAACAAAAATCTTCTCCATTCTCATTTAAAGACTTGAATGAAGTTGAGAAACAACTGCTTACGGATAATGTCGATTGGACGAAAGCCGGCTTTGAACTCAACCCGCTCGGAAGTGTGGATATGGTTAAGAATCCGGCTATTTATCAGAAGGTAATGGATAGCTATAGTTTGCTGCGAAGCAAAGTAAATACGGGTGATGCTACTACCCGGGCACATTATCAAAGTCTTGTCTTTAAAATAAAGCAAGCGTTAACGGAACAATAACTATCTCTCTTAGATACTTGGGGGCACCTCGTCGCAGTGATTGTGGCGGGGTGCTAATTTTATCCGGTCAATGGCTTTTTATTGCATCGCCAACTATCGCATTGCCAACGCCTTATTCTCCGCCTCTTCCATAATTTCCCTTTCCCCGGGACCTTTGTCATTGATACCGCAGAGATGAAGAATACCGTGAATAATAACCCGGTGTAGTTCATCATCATAAGCTGCCCCGAATTGCTCGGCATTGGTGCGTATCGTATCCAGACTGATAAACAGGTCGCCCGACAGACGATCACCTTCGCAATAATCAAAAGTAATGATATCCGTGTAATAATCGTGTTGCAGATATTCTCGGTTTACCTCCAGAATCTTTTCATCGGAGCAGAAGATATAAGCGATTTCACCGAGTCTTTTTCCATAAGAGGCAGCTACATTCTTTATCCATTCTGTAGTTTCCCGTTTTTTGATATCAGGCATCTTGACGCCTTCGGTTTGATAAGTTACAGCCATAATTGAGTCTATGCTTTAAAAGAAAAATAAATAACTGATTAAGATGGCGGCTATAATACCGGAGAAGTCTGCAATCAAGCCGCAGGTGACTGCATTCCGGGTTTTACTGATTCCGACGCTGCCGAAGTAAACGGCAAGGATATAGAAAGTGGTGTCCGAAGCTCCGCGTACTACGCAACTCATCCGGCCTACAAACGAATCCGGTCCCATCTCTTTCATCGTGTCAATCATCAGCCCATTGGCACCGCTACCGCTGAGAGACTTCATCAGCGCTGTCGGCAATGCTCCCACAAAACTGGTATCCACTCCGCACAGACCGACTACATAACCAATGCCTCCCACAAGGAAATCCATCGCTCCCGAAGTACGGAATACGGCAATGCCTACAAGGAAGGCAACCAGATACGGAATGATTCGTACGGCTGTCGTGAAGCCTTCTTTGGCACCTTCTACAAAAGAATCATATACGTTAATCTTCTTCCGGACGCCTGTCAGAATAAACAGAATGATCACCCCGAACAGAAGAATATTTGCTATCAGCGTAGAGTAAGTACCCATTTCCTCACGCGAAATATTCAGAAACAGATAAATCAATCCGGAGAAGAAAAGGCAGATAACGCCCATCAATATCAGGATAGGCTTATTGATCAGATTGATCTTCTGGGCGATACTGACGGCTATGACGCCGACCAGAGTCGAGATAAAAGTACTCAGCAGGATAGGGATAAACACATCCGTAGGCTGGGCAGCCCCCATCTGCGCACGGTAGACCATGATACTGATCGGGATGATGATGAGGCCGGAAGTATTGATAACCAGAAACATGATCATCGGATTGGAAGCCGTATCTTTCTTCGGATTCAGTTCCTGCAGTTCTTTCATCGCTTTGAGTCCCAATGGGGTGGCGGCATTGTCGAGACCGAGCATATTGGCGGACATATTCATGAAGATGGAACCCAATACCGGATGCCCTTTGGGAATGTCCGGAAACAGGCGGCAGAGTACCGGACTCAGAAAGCGGGCGAGTGCATTGATTAGTCCGCTGTTCTCTCCGATCTTCATGATACCGAGCCAGAGGGCCAGTACTCCGGTCAGTCCCAGAGATATTTCGAAAGCGGTTTTCGAAGAGTCGAATGTTGAGTTCATGATAGCTGTAAATATCTCCGTGTCTCCCAGAAAAATTACTTTTATCAGGGCGATAATGAAGGCGATAACGAAGAATGCTATCCAGATATAATTTAGAACCATAGTCGATTGCGTGTATATAGATGGTGCAAAAGTAGTTATTACGTTTTAAATAAACTAATTGTTTTCGGGCAAAAGAGTAGAAGACCGGAACCGGGCTTGTGTACTTTTTCACTCTATTCTTCAATAGAATGATGCGTTGCTTAAGAAAAGAATGTGTAAATACGGTATTTTTAGGAAGAAGAGGCTTTTATGGTCATTAAATAGCAGAGGAAAAGCGGAAAGCAATTACTTGTTATTGTGTTTATACACAGCCAGATGCAGGTTGCTATATTCTCAGAGTATTCTCACCGTGATGAGAAAAAATTCTCACCACAGTGAGAAAAAATACTCATGCCTATGAGAATTTTTTCTCATTGCATTGAGAAATTTTTCTCATGCCTTTGAGAATAATTGCGCTTTGGTAATATCGAAAATGATCCCCTTGTTATCAGGGAATGAAGTCACCGAAAGAAGGCTGAATGACATCTTATCATCGCATCGATTTTGAGATTTATTCTTCATTATTCCTCTTGGAAAAGAGAAATGGATAGTGGGCGGAGGTTTTTATTATTCTTTCTTATATCGAAAATGAATGGATTTCTCTATCTTTGTCTCCTACATTTCAAGAAGAAAATGGAACAAGAAGATTTTAACATACGCGAACATCAGCTGACTTCACGGGAGCGGGATTTTGAAAATGCGCTCCGTCCGTTAAGCTTTGAAGACTTTAGCGGGCAGGATAAGGTGGTGGAAAACCTTCGCATCTTTGTGAAGGCGGCACGTCTGCGTGGCGAAGCACTCGACCACGTTCTGCTGCACGGGCCTCCCGGATTGGGTAAAACAACGCTTTCCAATATTATAGCTAACGAATTGGGAGTAGGCTTTAAAGTAACTTCCGGTCCGGTGCTCGACAAACCGGGCGATCTGGCAGGAGTTTTGACCAGCCTCGAACCGAACGATGTGCTCTTTATCGATGAAATTCACCGTTTATCGCCGGTGGTAGAGGAATATCTCTATTCGGCCATGGAAGATTACCGGATAGATATCATGATTGATAAGGGACCTTCGGCACGCAGTATTCAGATTGACCTGAATCCGTTTACGCTGGTCGGTGCAACCACCCGTAGCGGATTGCTGACGGCTCCACTTCGTGCCCGTTTTGGTATTAATCTGCATTTAGAGTACTATGACGATGATATTCTGAGTAATATCATCCGACGTTCAGCATCCATACTGGACGTGCCTTGTTCGGTGCGGGCGGCATCGGAGATTGCTTCCCGAAGTCGTGGTACGCCCCGTATTGCCAATGCTTTGCTTCGTCGCGTACGCGATTTTGCGCAGGTGAAAGGTTCCGGCTCTATCGATACGGAAATAGCTCAGTTTGCGCTGGAAGCGTTGAATATCGACAAGTATGGTTTGGATGAGATAGACAACAAGATACTTTGCACCATCATAGACAAGTTTAAAGGCGGTCCTGTCGGTCTGACAACCATTGCTACCGCTTTGGGCGAAGATGCGGGCACTATCGAGGAAGTGTATGAACCTTTCCTGATCAAAGAAGGTTTTATGAAACGGACTCCTCGTGGACGTGAAGTGACGGAACTTGCCTATAAGCATTTGGGAAGGAGCCTCTATAGTAGTCAGAAAACCTTGTTTAATGACTGATAGTTTGATCTGACGGCTGTCGGTATGGAGAGTGTTGGCGACAATTAAAAGCAGGCTTTTTGAGGAATGTTTAAACAGATAACTGATTTTATTGAATGATTGGAGTATGAAGCAGTGGAGTATCTTACTTGTATTTCTCTCTTTGAGTCTGTCATTATCAGCTCAACAAGGTTATGAGAAGGACGTATTTGTCTCTTCCACAGGAGATTCTTTGCCTTACCGGATGATTCGTCCCGAGTCAATGAAGGCGGGGAAGAAATATCCGCTGGTCCTGTTCCTGCATGGAGCCGGTGAGCGTGGAAATGACAATGAAAGACAACTGACGCATGGCGGACAGATGTTTCTGAATCCTGTCAACAGAGAGAAATATCCGGCTTTCGTACTTGTTCCTCAATGTCCGGCAGGTAGCTACTGGGCTTATACGGAACGTCCGAAATCACTGTTTCCGGCAGATATGCCTGCAGGACAGGAGATGAGTTCTCTTACCCGGACTCTCAAACAATTGCTGGATACTTATCTGGCCATGCCCGAAGTCGATAAAAAACGGATATATATTGTCGGATTGTCGATGGGAGCGATGGGGACGTATGATTTGGTGGTCCGTTATCCGGAGATTTTTGCGGCTGCCGTTCCCATTTGCGGATCGGTGAATCCGGACCGTTTGCCGGCTGCCAAAGAAGTGAAGTTCCGTATATTTCATGGGGATGCCGATGATGTGGTAACAGTTGAAGGGTCGCGTGAAGCGTACAAAGCACTGAAAGCTGCTGGAGCAAAGGTGGAATATATCGAATTCCCCGGTTGCAATCATGGCAGCTGGAATCCTGCATTCAATTATCCGGGTTTCATGGAGTGGCTGTTCAAACAAAAGAAATAATATTATTCATTGATAATAAAGAGATCTAAATAAACATGGCAGAACTAAAGTCATTGGCAAAGGACACTGCGATTTATGGTGCCAGCAGTATTATTGGTAAGTTTCTGAACTATTTTCTGGTACCGATTTATACTTTTTCACTTCCTGCTGCTTCCGGAGGATATGGAGTGATCACCAAGATGTATGCTATTGTGGCGTTATTGCTCGTAGTGCTAACCTTCGGAATGGAAACCGGCTTTTTCCGTTTTGCCAATAAAGGAGATGACGACCCGAAGAAGGTATATTCTGTTTCGTTATTGATGGTAGGGGGCGTATCGCTCCTGTTTTTGCTGTTGTGTCTGGTCTTCCTCAATCCTATTGCAGGGCTGATGGGGTATAGTGAACATCCATGGTATCTGGGCATGATGCTGATTGTACTGGCTATGGATGCCATTCAGGCTATTCCGTTTGCTTATCTTCGTTATAAGAAACGTCCTATTAAGTTTGCCGGACTGAAACTCTTATTTATATTAGTCAGTATCTTGCTGAATATTCTTTATTTTGTTGTCATGAAAGGTAATGACGTAGGGGTAGCCTTTCTTATTAATCTGATCTGTTCTTTTGTTGTAATGCTCGGGCTGATACCTGAATTCCGTGAATTCCGCTATTGTCCCGACCGTTTGCTGATGAAGCGGATGTTATATTATTCATTCCCTATTCTGATATTAGGAGTGGCAGGCATTGTGAATCAGGTTGGAGACAAGATTATTTTTCCTTTTGTCTACCCCGATAAGGTGGAAGCGGATGTACAGTTGGGTATTTACAGTGCAGCTACTAAAATAGCCATGATAATGGCAATGATCACGCAGGCTTTCCGCTTCGCATACGAGCCTTTTGTCTTTGGCAAAAGTAAGGATAAGGATAATAAACGAATCTATGCGCAGGCAATGAAGTTTTTTATCATCTTTACGTTGCTGGCATTCCTGGCAGTCATGTTTTATCTGGATATTTTACGTTATATCATAGCAGAAGACTATTGGGAGGGACTCAGGGTAGTTCCCATCGTGATGATTGCGGAGATGTTTATGGGGATTTATTTTAATCTCTCGTTTTGGTATAAACTGACGGATGATACCAGATGGGGGGCATATTTCTCCATTATAGCCTGTCTGACTGTTGTTCTGATGAATATCTTCCTGATTCCTGTATATGGGTATGTAGCTTGCGCATGGGCGGGTTTTACCGGATATGCCATAGCTATGTTGCTTTCTTATTTTGTCGGTCAGAAGAAATATCCTATTGCTTATGATTTGCGTGGAATAGGTTGTTATGTAGGCTTAGCTATTATTCTGTATCTGATTGGTGAATGGATGCCGATTCATAATACAGTTTTGCTTCTTGCATTCCGCACAGTACTTCTGCTACTATTTATTGCTTATATTATCAAACGGGACCTGCCTTTGAGTCAGATTCCTGTTATTAACCGGATTATAAAAAAGAAATGACTATGAAGACAGATGAACGGAATAAGTTTGCGATCAAGTCGTTCCTGGGTGAATACCTGGACTTGAAAAAGGATAAAGACAATGAAATGGAAACCGTTGACTCTATCCGAAAAGGAGTAGAATTCAAAGGAGCCAATTTGTGGATTCTTATTTTTGCCATCTTTATGGCATCACTGGGATTGAATGTCAACTCTACGGCAGTGATTATCGGTGCCATGTTGATTTCACCGTTGATGGGTCCTATCATGGGTGTCGGACTTTCTGTCGGTTTGAATGATTTCGAGCTGATGAAACGTTCTTTGAAGAGCTTCCTCATCACGACTGCTTTCAGTGTGACGACGGCAACCATCTTTTTCCTTTTCACTCCTATTGCCGAAGCGCAATCGGAGCTGTTGGCGCGTACTTCGCCTACGATTTATGACGTATTCATCGCACTTTTCGGTGGTTTGGCGGGAGTTGTCGCCCTGTCTACCAAAGAAAAGGGAAATGTGATTCCGGGAGTTGCCATTGCTACGGCGTTGATGCCTCCGCTTTGTACGGCAGGTTATGGCCTGGCATCGGGCAATCTGGTTTACTTTCTGGGTGCATTCTACCTCTACTTTATCAACTCCGTATTTATCAGTCTGGCTACCTTCATCGGTGTGCGGGTGATGCACTTCCAGCGTAAGGAATTTGTGGATAAGGCACGCGAGAAGATGGTGCGTAAATACATCATTCTGATTGTTGTGCTGACGATGTGCCCGGCTGTTTATCTGACGTTCGGCATCATTAAAAGTACTTTTTATGAGACGGCAGCCAATCGGTTTATCAATGAGCAGTTGAACTTTGAGAATACGCAGGTACTTGATAAGAAGATCAGTTATGAGCATAAAGACATCCGAGTAGTTCTGATCGGTCCCGAAGTTCCGGATGCTTCGATATCCATTGCCCGTAGCAAACTGAAAGAATACAAGCTGGAAGAAACAAAGCTGACTGTACTGCAAGGGATGAATAATGAGGCGGTAGATGTCTCTTCCATTCGTGCCATGGTGATGGAGGACTTTTATAAAAACTGGAAGAAAACCTCGCTCAATATAAAGAGTATGATACGATGGGACGTACTTTAGTGCCCGAATTGAAGGTGCTTTATCCTTCCATCACTTCGCTTTCTATCGCTCACTCGCTGGAAACACGGGTAGACTCGATGAAAACGGATACGGTGACACTGGCTGTTTTGAAATTTGGCAAACATCCGTCAGTTGCCGAGAAGGAGAAAATCAGCGCATGGCTGAAAGCACGGGTGGGAGCGAAGAAGTTGAGGCTCATTACCGAATAATGACCCTCGGATTGATCATAGAATATATAAATCTAAAAATAATAGCATGAAACTCAGACTAACCGCAATGATTCTCCTCTCCCTTTGCCTGTCACAGGCATTTGCTGACGAGGGAATGTGGCTATTGGGGAACCTTCGCAAGAACAAACAGGCGGAACGGGTGATGAAGGAACTCGGTTTGCAGATGCCTGTAAATAAACTGTATAATCCGAAGAAACCGGCTTTGGCAAATGCCGTTGTCAGTTTCGGTGGATTCTGTTCGGGAGTGGTGGTTTCCGAAGATGGTCTGGTATTTACCAATCATCACTGTGGTTTCAGCAGTATCCAGCAGCATTCTTCCGTAGAACATGATTATCTGAAGGATGGTTTTGTAGCCCGCAACCTTGGTGAAGAACTGCCGAATCCCGAATTATATGTCCGTTTCCTTCTTCGTACGGAGGATGTGACCAAGCGTGTGCTCTCGGCTGCCAAACATGCTCATACGGAAAGCGAACGTCGCGTAGTTGTCGACTCTGTCATGAATGTAATCGGCATGGAAGTATCAGAGAAGGACTCTACGCTGACGGGAATTGTCGATGCGTATTACGCCGGAAACGAGTTCTGGCTTTCTGTCTACCGTGATTTTAATGATGTCCGGTTGGTTTTTGCTCCTCCTTCTTCAGTCGGCAAGTTCGGGTGGGACACGGACAACTGGATGTGGCCTCGCCATACAGGTGACTTCAGCGTTTTCCGTATTTATGCCAACAAACAGAACGGACCGGCGGATTATTCGCCAGAGAACGTCCCTTATCATCCGGAATACGTAGCTCCTATTTCATTGGATGGATATAAAGAAGGCTCTTTCTGTATGACTCTCGGCTATCCGGGCAGTACGGAGCGCTATCTCTCTTCGTATGGGATCGAAGAAATGATGAACGGCATTAATCAGGCTATGATCGATGTGCGCGGGGTAAAACAGGCTATCTGGAAGCGGGAAATGGATCGCCATCCGGATATCCGTATCAAGTATGCTTCTAAATACGATGAAAGTTCTAATTACTGGAAAAACAGCATAGGAACCAATAAAGCCATCCGGCACCTGAAAGTGCTGGAAAAGAAGCGCGCAGCAGAAGCAGCCCTCCGTGACTGGATTCAGTCTCATCCGGAAGAAAGGGAGAAACTGATTCGCCTGTTCTCTTCTCTGGAACTGAATTATAATAATCGTAGGGAAACAAACCGTGCCCTTGCTTATTTCGGGGAGTCGTTCATTAATGGTCCCGAACTGGTTCAGCTGGCACTCGAAATTCTGAACTTCGATTTTGAGGCCGAAGAGAAGTTGGTCGTTACCCGCATGAAGAAGTTGCTGGAGAAATACGATAACCTGAATCTGTCTATTGATAAGGAAGTATTTGCGGCCATGCTCAAAGAGTACCGGTCCAAAGTGGATAAGAAATACCTACCGGCGATGTATCTGCAAATAGACACCTTGTATAACGGAAATGTCCAGACTTATGTAGACTCTTTGTATGCTACCTCTCAAATCACTTCCCCGAAGGGACTGAAGCGCTTCCTTGAACGTGATACGACTTATAATCTCATCGAAGACCCTGCCATTTCTTTAAGCCTCGACCTGATAGTGAAATACTATGAGATGAATCAGAGCGTTTCAGAGGCTTCCGAACAGATCGAGCAGGATGAACGCCTGTTCAATGCCGCTATGCGTCGTATGTATGCCGACCGTAACTTCTATCCTGATGCCAACTCCACTATGCGCCTTAGTTTTGGTACAGTCTGTGGATATTCTCCTTTTGACGGGGCTACCTTCAGTTATTATACGACAGTAAAAGGCATTTTCGAGAAAGTAAAGGAACATGCAGGCGATATAGACTTTGCAGTTCAACCGGATCTTCTGGCTTTACTCTCTTCCGGTGATTTCGGCAGATATGCCGATGAAAAGGGAGATATGAACGTTTGTTTTATCTCGAATAATGATATTACGGGAGGAAATTCCGGCAGTGCCATGTTCAATGCGAAAGGGGAATTGCTTGGCCTTGCTTTTGACGGCAATTGGGAAGCGATGAGCAGTGACATTGTCTTTGAACCGGACTTGCAGCGTTGTATTGGAGTAGACGTCCGCTATATGCTTTTCATTATGGAAAAGTATGGAAAGGCTGCTAACCTTATCGAGGAACTGAAATTAACCCGCTGAAACGGAAAACAAAACAATCTTATAAGAAGGCTGCTCTTATCGTTTCAGTATAATTACCATTACAGCAACGATAATCAGTGCAATGCCTACGCCAATACTTGTGGTGAATGCTTCTCCAAAGAGGAAGATGCCTACACATACGGCAGTTACCGGCTCCATAGCTCCCAATACAGAGGTGAGTGTGGAGCCGATGCTTTTTACTGCTCTGACCAGTGCAAGATTGGAAACGACGGTCGGGATCAATGCCAGCAAGATTAGATTTCCGGCAGTATGCCATTCACTGATAGGCTGAAGATGGCTGATACTAGTAGTTCCGATAAAGAGAAAGATTCCTCCGAAAAGAAATACATAGAAAGTGAGCAGTAATCCTTTCATCCGGCCGATTTTTAACTGGCTCATCGTGACAAGGTACAGTGCATATCCCAATGCTGATAAAAGAACGATGAAAAGGCCGAAAAATGAGAAACTTCCTGTCTCTGTATTTCCACCGGATAAGAAGTAGACACCTATCACGGCAGAGGCGATGGCGGCTATCCGCCAACCGGACTTTTTTTCTTTGAAGAATAGCATCATGACCAAAGTAGTCAGTACCGGATACATGAAGTGAATGGTGGTGGCTACACCGCTTGCCATAAACTTATATCCCCAGAACAGGAAGACGGCAGACATCAGATAAAGTATCGCAAGCAGGAGCAGGGAAGGAATGTCCCGTCTGCTGATTCGAAAGGATTGCCCGTTGAT
>OOBR01001448.1_pt1 | contig 13388 bp, 10 predicted proteins | sample 1671281 | NCBI WGS metagenome assembly OOBR01 (sample SAMN06348140, study PRJEB24527) | human gut metagenome | biome: human gut; feature: ankylosing spondylitis patient; material: feces | host: Homo sapiens | place: China | collected 2015-10
GTTTTTGTCCCCATGTGCCATCCGGGTTCAAAGGGCGCATGGTTGTCATCACATGAAAATGCGGGTTAGGGATGCCGCCGTCCTCTTTCTCCGGGCTGTGAAAAGCAAGGTCGGCAATCATGCCTTCTGGATCAGATCTTCGTAGATTGCGTTGGCCAGGTCCTGCGTAACATGGACCTGTTCGCCGTTGGCGTCGACCAGCGTGCGGCCTACAAACAGCTGGGTGTCCACCTTCTGCGGGCGGTCTGCCAGCGACTCCGCCAAGCCGGTTTGCAGTGCCTCGGCAAATTTTCCATACTCCAGGTCGGTGATCAGCGTCAGCTTGTTCAGCTCCTGCACGTCTCGGCCCAGGACGCTTTCGTCCATGCGCTCGCCCTGCTGGTTGACACACAGGCGTAGGCCGCGACCGATCTCCTGGCGGCTGCGGATCTCAGACTCGCTCTGAGGTTTCAGTGTGCAAATCTGGAACACGTTGGGATTGTCCCAGCCTTCGCGCAGGGCCGAGTGGGAAAAGATAAACCGCACCGGTTCGTCCAGGCTGAGCAGCCGTTCCTTGTCCTTCATGATCAGGTCGTAGGCATCCACATCATCGGACAGCTGCGTTTTGCGGTCGATCTTTCCTTCCACAAAGCGGGCTTTTTTGCCCTTCTTTTTGTCGATAGAAAAATACCCCTGGTGGGTCTTGTGCACGTCAATGCCGTCCAGATAATGCAGATAGGCGTCATCGCCAAACTGGCGCTGCATCTGGCCCACAACGTTTTCGTACTCCTCCTCGAACATTTTGGCATACTCGCCGTTGCGGCCATCGTCGTTGTCGCCGTCATATAGGCGGTACTTGGATACTTCGTCGATGAAAAACAGTGACAGCACCTTGATGCCCCTGGGATACAATTCCCGCTCCCGCTGGATATGGGTACGGATGGTCTCCCGGATTTGAATCCGGCGCTGCAAGGCTGTCATCTGCTCGTTGCCGCTAATTTGTCCAGCGTAGAGTTTGAGGCCATTGAGGAAGGTGACCGAGTTGTCCCGCCCATCGATGCCGTCCGGCAAAATCACAAAGCGGTCGGCGTATTCGTCCAGCTCGCCGGAGAGGGTGTACAGGTCGTCGCCGCCCTGCACCTTGCGCACCATGGTGCGGGTGCCGGTCTTGCCCTTTATCTCAAAACCCAGGCGGGCCGTGGGGGCCTTGTTCTTGTAAATGTCCACGCCTTCCACATAGACAAAACTATTGGTGGCGGTAGTACCTGTCAGCGTGATGCCCAACGCCGCGATCTTTTTGACAAGATGCTGGTTGTAGGCATCCATAGCGTCCAGGCGGTAAACCATATCATATTTTTCTTTGTGGGTGGCGGAATAGCGCAGCGTGAACAGAGCGTTGAACTTTTTTAGGCTTTCTTTGGTCTGTTTGCCCTCCACGCTCTGTGGTTCATCGATGATCAGGATCGGGTTGGTTTGGGCGATGATGTCGATGGGACGGCGGCTGCGGAAGCTGTCCAGCTTTTTGTCGATGATCTTCTGGTTTTTGCTGGAATTGAACGCCTGCATATTGATGATCATGGCATAGATGCCGCTGTCCGAGGCAAAGTTGTCCACTTCGGTCAGCTTGTCCGAGGAGTAGGTAAAAAAGCGAATCTTCTTGCCGTACTCATCAGAAAAATGCTGCTGGGTCGTTTCCAGCGATTTGGCCACGCCTTCCCGGATGGCCACCGAGGGCACCACTATAATAAATTTGCTCCAGCCGTAGCGGCGATTGAGCTCGTACATGGTTTTGACGTAGGTGTAAGTTTTGCCAGTGCCGGTCTCCATCTCGATGGTCAGGTTGATGCCGGGACCGGCCAAAGCATCGGATGGTTTCAGATTGTTACGGATCTGCACCGCGCGCAGGTTCTCTAAAATCCGGCTGCGGGTCAGCTCCGGCACCAGCGGATGATTGCGGAAGCCCACCTCGCTAAAATCCATGCGCTGCTGCATATTGGTGGTATCGCCCAGATCGATGCGGTAATTGGCGGTACGCAGCGGCTGGTCGTTGAATACATCACAGACCGCAGCTGCAGCCTCTGCCTGGAAGGGCTGATGTTTGAATTTGAGTTTCATCAGATCACCTTCACCTTCGTGTCGGGCGAAAGATTTTTGAAGATCTCCGTCACGTTGATCTTTTCGGCATCGGTGGCAAAGGCGCTGTCGCGGAATACCGCCCGCAGCGGCTGCAGGTTGGCTATGTACTCGACCACGGCGCGGGGAACCGCCTTGTCAAAGCAGGCGGCCAGGGCGCCGTTGTCCACGTTATGTACGGTGCAGCCCGCCACCTGGGTGCTGGTGTGGGACAGATTGATCTCCACGCCCCAATCCAGCAGGCAGGCGTAGAGCAGGTCCAGGTCGGTGCGGTCCTCCTTGATGTTGCTGACCGTCTCGCCCAGCATCAGCTGGGTGACCTCCTCGGGATGATAGTAGACGTTTTTCATATTGCTCTCATCCACACGGAACACGCGGAAGCCGATGTCCAGATTTTGGGTAGTCAGCGGGTTTTCTTCTTTGATTTTCTCACCGGCGCGGCGGATGCGCTCTTTGCCGATTTCGCAAATGTTTTTGTAACCTGCTTTGAAGGCTTCACTGTTTTCGTCGCAGGGTTCGGGGAGCTGTACCATGATGAACTTGCGGTGCCCGCCGTCCTCGGCGTTGAGCTGCATGACCGCGTGGGCAGTGGTGGCGGAGCCGGAGAAGAAGTCGAGAACGATAGAGTCAGTTTTTGTTGCCAAATCCATACAGAATTTTATTAATTCTACCGGCTTGGGAGTGCTAAAAATGGTTGAATTTCCAAATAAGGATTTAATCTCTCGAGTGGCCTCTTGGTTAGATGCCAAAAAGTCGAGCCAAGTATTTGCCAGCTGTCCTTCAGATTTCTTTTCTGACAGAAACAGTTTATATCTTGGCTTTCCATCGCCGTCTCTAGGAAATACCAAGCGATTATCATTCAGTAAGCGATCATAGGTTTCTCGCTTAAAGCGCCATTCTTCGGTTATGGTCTTTCCGCTTGGCGTCATAACACTATATATGGCACCACCCTTGTTTGTACATGGCATGGTTTTGTAAGGTCCGCGAGGGTCATTGTCGGGATTTTTATAATCACGCTCATTGATATGAGCACTAATTTTATTGAGAAGATTTCCGTTACTCTTGGCGTACAAAACGACATACTCGTGTATAGGGGATATATTTTTTGATAAATTTGCTTGGCTATCCCTGCGTTTTCTGACGCATTGTGCAAGAAAGTTTTGCTCACCGAAAACTTCATTACATATTTCACGCAAATTTTCAATTTCGCCATCATCAAGAGAAATGAAAACGACCCCATCCTCCGTTAACAAATTCCTTGCCAACATCAGCCGGGAATACGTCATACTGCACCAATCAGAGTGAAACCTCCCATTGCTCTCGGTGTTCTCGAACAGTCGGTCGCCGTCTTCACTCAACTCTCCACTTTTTTCACTCCACTCTTCTCGGCTCATCCCAAAGTCATCCCGATAAATAAAGTCGTGGCCAGTGTTGTAGGGCGGATCAATGTAAATCATCTTGACCTTGCCCAAGTAGCTCTCCTGCAGGATTTTCAGCACTTCCAGGTTATCGCCCTCGATGTACAGGTTTTCGGTGGCGTCCCAGTTGCGGCTGTCCTCCTTTACCGGGCGCAGCGTCTTGGTGGTGGGGCGGGCGGCTTCGGCTATGGCCTGCTTCTTGCCCACCCAGGTAAACTCATACCGTTCATCGCCTTCCTCCACCACATCCGGGCTCAGCAGTTGCTTGAGCATTTCAAAGTTGACGCCCTTTTTGATGCTGCCATCCTCGCCCCGCATCTCGGTAACAGCCGAGGGGAACAAAGCCCCAATTTTTTCAATATTCTCTGCTGCCATATCCGACGTTTCCATTTTTAGTTTGTCCATGATTTTCACCTCGTATTGTTATGGCAGTGGAACCTCATTTAAGCGTAAATTACTATCCCAGCCAATTTTAGAAAGGGGAACATTCAAAGCACCGGCGACTTCTTTTAGTCTTTGAAAATTCAAATCTGTGCAAAATGCACCAGCAATGATTTTTGTCACGCGAAGTCCATTGGTCGTCATTTGCTGGAGCTCTCCATTCGATACCGTTGAGCTGTCTAAAATGCGATACTCCTCTTCATAACTCCAACACGTATCTTTGCTAAACAGCGGATAGTTAATACGGAGAAGAACCTTTCGGTTCTCGTAGTTATTCAAAACGAGTGATGGGTTAGCACACATCTCATTGCGCATATCATAAAACCGCTGGTATTCCTGACTTAAATCAGGGACTTCATTTTCATAAATTACTGGATAGAAACGTTCTGGTGACTCGACTCTAAACTCTACACAGTATCCCTTATAACCGGCAGCATAATGCGACCACATAAGTTTGTTATAAAGTAGAGCCGAAAAACAGCATACTTCCAGCTCCTGCTGCTTATTAAGATAATATTGTCGTGCATCGTTCTGAGCGCCCTTTAAGGCAATATGTTCAAACTCAAATGGGTCATTCAAACCACTTCGCTTTGAAAACCATATTTCCCCGGATTTTAATTGTTCAAATCGCTTCCGGGCCTCATCGGAGTCATCAGGAATACTAAAATATTTGTATAAGGAGCCGGGAATATAAGCACCAAGGGCACACCGGAAGTGCGGATAATCCGAATTCGAATCAATAAGCTCAAAATACTTATCCTTTGTAAGCGGCATCAACTCCACTCTCCAATCTCTGTATCTCTCTCCTGATCTCCATCTGCTTCGCCAGCTGCTTTTCCTTGCGCATCCGGCTTTTCAGCTGGTCGATCTGCTTTTGCAGCTTCTCCCACGCCTGGGCCTGCTCCACAGCCGCCTGCAAGGTCTCCGCCTTTGGCGCGGCCAGGGCATCGCCGGCAATTTGCCGGACGATGCCCTCATACAGCGCGTCCATATTCAGGCCGGTCAAGTTCAGCGTCAACGCCTCCGGCGTCTGCCAGACGGTGCGGTAGTTCTGCCGCAGCTGGAAGGCACTGCCGCCGCTCTGGCTGGCTTCCTTGTAAGTCACCGAAAGCTGGCATTTCCCGTCCGACCGTTCCAGCACAAACAGCAGATGGTAGGGGATCTGCTTGTCCATCAGGTTCAGCACACGGCTATCCAGCACATCGCCCGCCATGCGGATGCGGAACACCTCGATCTCTTGCACTGTCTGCCCCGGCGCCAGGTTCATCGTCTGCGCCGACAGCTTGTTGGCCCAGGTGATCAGTTTGATTTGCTCGATAAACAGACGTTTGACCTCCGCCGTGACATCCAGATTCTGATAAAACTTCTGCTTGGGGATGCGGCGTTCAAACACCGTGGAAGTAGGAAACGAAAGCATGGTTCATCCCTCCTTGACCACCAGAAAACAGATCAGTTCAAAATCATCCAAACCGGAGATCTGGTTCAGCAGCGCCGTGGTGCCGCCTGCGCGGAACAGGCTGTCCAGGTCGCTGTCCTCCTTGGCATCCACGATGGAGAGCACCGCCTCCTCCAGCAGGTCAGAGTACAGCTGCATCTCTTCACCGCAGCGGGTCTCCTCGTTAAAGGCACGGCACAGCGCCTGAATCGGCTCGGTTTTGCCGTGGCACAGCTGGCGCATGGTCTCCAATGTGCTGCGCGGGGAAAGATGGTCGTAGACGATCTCTCCCTCCTCGGTCAGGTAGACCAGATAATAGGGGTGCAGTCGGTTGCGGTCGTTGATGTTGATCTCGTTGTGCACATTTTTCAGCACGAACACCACGCCCGCCGGAGCGTCCGGCAGAGCCTGTGTCACGGCGCTGATGCCGCCGGGGGTGGTCTCCAGTTCCGGGTGGCGCTTGGCATACTCCATCACTTCCATGCGGAACTCGTTCAGGCCCAGATCGGTGATGGAGACGCCGGTGCCCATCTCCTCCAGGTCCACCACCTCGGTTTGCAACCGCTTGAGCTGCTCTCCCCGGTATTCCAAGTTGCCCTGTTCCTCCGGGCTGAGCAGGTTGTCATCGCCGGTGGAGGTCATGACCAGTGCCTTCATGCGGGTCTCTACCCGGCCTTTCAGATTGATGTAGGAGTCCAGGTCCATGTCCGGCCAGAAATTGATCAGCTGGATCACATCGTTTTTGCTGCCAATACGGTCGATCCGCCCAAACCGCTGCACCAGACGAACCGGGTTCCAGTGAATGTCGTAGTTGATCAGGCAGTCGCAGTCCTGCAGGTTCTGGCCTTCCGAAATGCAGTCGGTGGCGATCAGAAGGTCAATGTCGGGGCCATCCGGCATCAGGGCGGCTTTGTCCTTAGAGCGTGGCGAGAAGCAGGTCAGCACGTTGTTCAAGTCCGCCTTGAATTTGGGGATGGTGGTGCGGCCCTCCACCGATCCGGTGACCAACGCAGTGTTCAAACCGTACTTTTCCCCGGCAAATGCGCTGACATGATCGTAAAGATACTGCGCTGTATCGGAAAATGCCGTGAATATGATGACTTTTTTGTTGCCGGGGTTGATCGGATGCTCGATTTTTTCCGTTATTGTATCCAGCAGCATTCGCAGTTTGCTGTCGTGTGCCGGTGTGATCTGCGATACGGCCTTCAGCAGCATTCGCAACGTATGTTGATCTTCCTCCAGGTCTTTGCGCCAGGTCACATAGTCCATGTCGGCCAGTTCGATCTTGACCTTGCGGCCCACCGTGAACAGATCGGATTCCTGGTCATCGGCATCCAGGTCGGCCACACCGCTCAGGTCGTTCAGCTCCAGTGTGGCGGTTGGATCATAATGCGCGATGGTGTCAAGTGTCTGCGCGATCAGCTGTTCGATTCGTCCCAGCGTCAGCTGGAAGGAATGAAGGGAGCTTTCCAGACGCTTTAGCAGATTGATGCTCATCAGTCGGCGGATGCCCTGCTCGCGGCCCGCCTGGGTCAGGTGGTTTTTGCCCTCATGGTTCAGTTTGGCGTATTTCTCCAGCTTGCTTGGTAGAATGTAGTTGGTTGGGGTGTAGATACTTAAAGTCAGGCTGAGCAGGTCATCATAGATCTCGCTGTAGGAGATGGCGCCGGGCAGGTCGGTCAGCGGCGGCCGTTTGGAAATGGGCGGCAGCCGGGTCGGGAATTTGCCGATTTCGCTGACATCATAGTATTTTTCAATGTGGCGGCGGGACCGGGCAATGGTTACGGCGTCCAGAATTTGGAAAAATTCAAAATCCAGCATCTGCATCAGCTGGTCGGTGGTGCGGCTGGCGACGTCCAGCTTGCTCCACTCGTTGAACACCTTCTGCGCGTTGCGGAAAACCTCCTCCACGCTGCGGCTGATGTCCAGTTTGCCCTGCCATTCGCTGCTATCGCCCTCGTAGGCCAGTGCCAGCTGGTTACGCAGATCGTAAAAGCGGTTGTTCACCGGCGTGGCCGACAGCATCAGCACACGTGTGCGCGCACCGGGGCGGATGACTTTGTTCATCAGGCGGGTGTAACGGTTTTCTTTTCCCTCATTGTCCACATCCCCGCCATTGCGGAAATTGTGGGATTCATCGATCACGACCAGGTCGTAGGCGCTCCAGTTCAGTTTACTCAGGTCGATCTCGCCGGAAAATCCTTTGTCCCGGCTTAGATCCGTGTGGTAGAGTACGTCATAGCGCAGGCGATCCCCGGCGATGGGATTGTTGACATAGTTGGCCTTATAGGTCATCCAGTTGTCGCTGAGCTTTTTAGGGCAAAGAACTAACACCCGCAGGTTGCGGTTCTCATAGTATTTGATGACGGCCAGAGCGGTGAAGGTTTTGCCCAAGCCGACGCTGTCCGCCAGGATACAGCCGTTATATTGTTCCAGCTTGCTGATAATGGCAATCACAGCGTCTTTCTGGAAGGTGTACAGTTTGTTCCAGACCTGGCTTTCCTTGAAGCCGTTGGTTTCGCTGGGCAGATCGTCCTCATTGACCTGCTCCAAAAAGCTGCCAAAAATGTTGTAAAGTGCATAAAAGTAGAGGAATTCGGGGCTATTCTCTTGGTAGGCGGTGGTGATGCTCTCCAGGACTTTGTCTGTGACGTCTTTCAGGTGGCTTTGGTCGTTCCACAGCTGGTCGAACAGTTCCAGGTAAGCTTTACTTTCTGGCGCATCCACGCGGTTGATCATGCTGAACATACGGCCGCCACGGTCACAGCCCAGGTCCTCGCGGGTAAAACCATTCACTGGTGCATACGCTACAGGAGAATCGGAATCTACAGTCAAAAAGCCTGTCATTCCCTCCATGGTCTTATTGGACTTGAAGCGGGCTTTTTCCCGGATCCAATGCGCACATTCCTGCGAGATTGCGCGCTGGCGGAATTCGCTGCGGAGCTTAATCTCGAACTCACTGCCATGTAGTGTGCGCTCGCGGTTCAGCCGAGGAATATAAAATTCCCGCTGGGCTTTCTTTGGCTTCTCGTCCAAAAAGGCGGGAGAAGTGAAGATAAAGCGCAGCTCGTCCAGGTTTTCAAGCTGTGCTTTCAGTTCTTCAAATGCATAGACAGAAAAACAGGCAGCGGCCATAGAGACCCTGCTGCGTTTTTTTATCGTTACACGCAGGTCATCAGCCAGCTTCTCGGTAGTGTTGTTGATGATTTTCATGGGCATCCTTCTTTTCCAAAAAGTGTACCTTTTCGTTACTATCGGTGAAAGCTCGTACCGTTCTTGAATTAGCGAAATCGTTCACAATTCCGTGCTGGAAATCCGCATGAATCCGTGGTAAAATAAAAAAGATTATAAAAACACCGATTTTACAGGAAGGTACACCTTTCTGTAAAATCGGGTGCTTACAACAATTTGGCCTTTTCGTAAACTTCTGCCCGGTAGCGGAATGTGGACAGCGGCATCCCACATTCCTTTGCCGCTGCCGTTCCTGTAATTTTCCCGGCTTTCCAGTTTTGATAGGCGCTGTGAAAACCAGCGGGCAACGGTTTCGGCGGTCTGCCAAAGCGGACGCCCCTTGCCTTTGCTGCGGCAATACCCTCGGCCTGCCGCTGGCGGATGTTGGTGCGCTCATTTTCCGCCACAAAGGAAAGTACCTGCAACACGATGTCGCTGAGAAAGGTGCCCATCAGATCTTTGCCCCGGCGGGTATCCAGCAGCGGCATATCCAGCACTACGATGTCGATGCCTTTCTCTTTCGTCAATATCCGCCACTGCTCCAAAATCTCCCCATAGTTCCTGCCCAGACGGTCGATGCTCTTGATGTAGAGCAGATCGTCCTTTTTCATTTTTCGCAGCAGGCGTTTGTATTGGGGTCGGTCAAAATCCTTGCCGGACTGCTTGTCCATGTAAATGTTTTTTTCCGGGACAGCAAGCTCCTGCAAAGCGATGCGCTGCCGGTCCTCGTTCTGGTCCTTGCTGCTAACCCGGATATATCCGTAAATAGTTCCCGCGATTTATCTCACCTCCCGGCGCTTTTGCCAAACAATGTCGTACCCCAGCACATCGGCCAGCTCCACAGCCTCGCCGTAGCGCAGGCTGCCGCGTTTCAGCTTGTCTGACAAGTTGGGAACGCTGCTGCTCCAACCGTATTAGTCGGCCAGAATTTCCACAGCTTCGCTCATGGTCATGCCAGCCCGGATAATATAGGACTTGATTTCGTTTCGGTAAATCTCTTTGTTTCTCATGGCTTATGCCCTCCTTTTTTCGTTTGCTTGGCAGTGAAGCCGGTGCGCTGGTACGTGTATCGAGTTCATCATTAGGCAAATGATGATGGTTTGCGAATAACTGTTTTCTCCGCTCTTTGTGAAGCCCTGCTCACACAGGGCAAGGTTCAGCTTCACCGTTTCGCGTGGATTTTCGCGGGTTGGAATAATCACACGCCAGACAGCGTACCCTCTTCGCTATCCGGTGTATCGTGCTTTAATGGCGTTATCAATATGAAAACGCCGGATTTTTCGCTGTTTTCACTTCCTTTGAAAATATCGCTGTATTTTTGCCGCTCTTTCCGAATGCCGTTCCTGCCCCTGGCTTTTCAGCGGCGTATTCCGGCATTGGCACGCTCTCCCGTGCTTTCAAACACATGGGGTCATGGCGCTGCTTCCCCTGCCGGGGGTATCCCATTCGGACGGTCATGTAATTTTCAAGGTGCTGTTGCCTCCCGACAAGTACAGTTTAACGAAAAATCGGGCCTGTTCCCGTATATCCAAGAGGTTGGAAAAAGGGTGCGAAAAGCGGAAATTTCCACGCTTATAGAAATCTGTGCTATAATGGGAAGCAGAACGAGAGGGGGCGCGGATATGAATATCAAACTGACGATCCCGGAGCGGCTTAAAGATTTGCGGACAGAGCGCAACCTGATACTGGAACAGCTTTCCGAGGCAACAGGCATTTCCCGCGCCGCCCTCGGCAAATATGAGGCGGACGATTTCAAGGACATCAGCCCGTTCAGCATCGCGGCGCTGGCAAAGTTTTATGGGGTATCCGCCGATTACTTGATGGGATTGACAGAAAGAAAAAATCACCCAAACACAGAGCTGGATGCTCTGCATTTGGGTGACGATGCGATTGAAGTATTGAAGGCGGGGCAATTCAATCACCGGCTGCTGTCGGAGCTGATTTGCCACAAAGATTTTCAGCGGTTGATGCTGGATGCAGAAATTTATGTTGACCGTATCGCGGATATGCGGATCAACGACATGAACACTGTGCTGGAGGCCGTGCGTCAAATGGTGCTGTCCAAGCGAGAGGATAGTGCCAACGATCTCTATCTCCGCACGCTGGAATTGGCGCAGGTGCCGGAGGAAGAATACTTCAGCCATGTGGTTTCGGATGACCTGAACGAAATACTCCGCGATATTCGGGAAGCCCACAAGACCGACAGCACAACGGCAGACGAGCCGTCCGCCGCAGCACAAGTACAGCAGCAGTTACAGACTGCCATGAACTTTGAAGGCAGCAGCGACGAAAAGAAGGCGCGGGCACTCTTGGCCACACTCGGCATTGACTACGATGCCATCACCAAAGAGCAGTTTGTCAATCTGATTGAGGTGCTGCGGCTGTCCAAGCACATGAAAAACCCCATAAATCGGCGCGGCAAAAGCAACATGACACACGGAAAAGGGAAAAGGAAGCGTAAATAGGCAAGAAAATACGCCGTATCCAGCAAAATCTGCTGAATACGGCGTATTTATTCGTTACCCAATCCTGCCTGACAGATGCCATAATTGTAATTCTTTCAAATTACTTTCTTATGAGCACCCACAGAATCTGCGGGGGCGTTTTGTCGTTGTGGTTCAGGAGACCCGCTGCCCGGTCATGGTCTGGGTGACGATGCTCTCCATCATGTCGGCGGTCAGCTGACCGGTCACATAGCCGAAGACGTTGCCCTCGGTGTCGATCATGAAGGTGGTCGGGAAGGCGGAAATGCCGTAGGCGCTGAGCACATCGCCGGTGGTGTCCATGACCACCGGGAAGGTGTAGCCGTTGTCCGACAGGAATCCGCTGACCTCGTCGATGCTGCCGTCCACGGCGCGGGGATTTTCGGCGCTGCTGGGGTTGGCGACGCCCAGCACGATCAGGTCCTCGCCGTTGCTGCCGTAAGACTCATAGAGCGACTGGATCTCGGGCATCTCGCTCTGGCAGGGGCCGCACCAGGTGGCCCAGAAGTTCAGGAACACCGTCTTGCCGCGGTATTCCGACAGGGTGTGTTCCTCGCCGTACTGGTCCACCAGCGTGAAGTCGGGGGCCGGGATGGCGTCGGGGTCGGTCTCGGGCTCCTCGGTGGGAGCGGGCGTGGCGGTGACCTGGGGCGCCGCACCGGACGAGGCCGACGGACTGCCGCCCGTCTGGGACAGCACCCCGCTGAGCCGCCCGGTGAAGCCGGTCAGCGTCATCAGACCCATCAGGATCAGCAGGACGGCGCCGATGCGGGTGGTATACCGCACGACGTTGTGGTATTTTTTGAAAAGGTCCAGCACGGTGCCGGTGAACAGTCCCACCAGCAGGAAGGGAATCACAAAGCCGAGGGTGTACACCCCGATGAGCAAAAATCCCCGCTCGGGCGCGCTGGAGGCCATGAGCAGCACGCCGGACAGCGCCGGACCCACGCAGGGCGTCCAGGCAAAGCTGAAGGTAAAGCCGAGGAGCAGCGCGGTCAGGGGGTTCATGGCCAGCCGGTTGAGGGGCAGATGGAAGCGGTGTTCGCTGTCCATCGCGCTGCTGCGGCCAAAGATGCCCAGCTGGTACAGGCCGAACACCAGGATCAGCACGCCGCTGCACCGGGTGAACAGGGTGCGGTTGCCGCTGAAGAAGCGGCCCAGCGCCGTGAAGCCCATGCCGAGCAGGAAGAAGGCGAAGCTGATGCCCAGCACAAAGAACAGGGTGTTGACCAGCACGCGGCGACGCGGATAGCGGATGGTGCCGTCCGGCTGCACCGCCGCCGTTCCGCCGGCCAGATACCCGATATACAGCGGGATGAGGGGCAGCACGCAGGGGGAAAAGACGCTGAGCAGCCCCTGCAGGAAAACGGTCACCGCCGAGATGCCGACGGACAGATCAAATCCCATCTGTCAACTCCTGTTCCGCCGCAAAGAGCGGCTTGCCCGCAAAAAGACGGTCCTCGATATCGGCGATGGTCACACCGGCCAGACGGCGGCGGCAGCCGGCGTCGAGATCGGCATAGATCTCATCCATCACGCCGGCCATGCCGGCACAGATGGCGCAGTTGCGGTCGGCGGCGCCGCTGTGCCAGCCGGACTCCACAAAGGCGGTGTCCACGGCGGCCGCCACCCGGTCCAGCGTGAGCTCGGCGGGGGGAACCTGGGGGCAGAAACCGCCCTCACTTCCCTCCCGGGCGCCCACCAGGCCGGCCTTTTTCAGGCGGGCCATGACCTTGCGCACCCGCGCCGCGTTGGTACAGATGTTGTCGGCCAGCGCATCGCTGGAGAGCGTGCAGCCCTTGACGCTCAGATACACCAGCGCATGGACCGCCACGCTGAAATCGCTCTTCATGCCGTTCCTCCCGTTGCGTACCGGGAAGCGGCGTCACGCCCGGTTCCCGGCCAGATATTCCTCGATATAATGTGCGGCAACGGCACCGTCCGCGGCGGCTGTCAGGATCTGACGGACCGGTTTGCGGCGCACGTCGCCCACCGCGTAGACGCCGGGCAGCGATGTCCGGGTGGTCTCGTCGGCGATCAGGTAGCCCGCCTCGTCGGTTTCGAGCTGCCCGCGGAACAGAGCGGTCTCGGGCCGGCGCCCGACGGCGACAAACAGGCCGTCCACCGGCAGGGTGCTTTCCTCCCCCGTGACCTTGTTGCGCAGGACCAGGCCGGTGAGCCGGTCATCGCCCTGCAGCGCCTTGACCTCGGTGTTCCATACAATATTTACACCATTTTCCCGGAGCTTGTCAAGGTAAACGGCAGAGG
>OOBR01001451.1_pt1 | contig 13370 bp, 16 predicted proteins | sample 1671281 | NCBI WGS metagenome assembly OOBR01 (sample SAMN06348140, study PRJEB24527) | human gut metagenome | biome: human gut; feature: ankylosing spondylitis patient; material: feces | host: Homo sapiens | place: China | collected 2015-10
TGAAGACTATCTGGAAATGTAATGACAAAATTACAGAACAGAACTTCAATAGATTTGAAAACATGGATCTTTATCATTTACTTACTCCAGCTGTGTTATCATATGAAGGAATTGCTTTTCAATATATGGCTCCATCCGTGTTTGAAGATATGCAGCTTGAGTATGTGCAAAATCATTTGAGAATATTGTCTGCATTTTATGGTGCTCTGAAACCAATGGATGGTGTGACACCTTATCGTTTGGAAATGCAGGCAAAGATCAGGATTGGAGATTCCAAAAATCTGTATGAGTACTGGGGTGACTTGTTATACCGTTCAGTAATAGATGACAGCAGGATTATCATTAATCTTGCATCAAAAGAATACTCAAAATGTATAGAAAAGTATTTGACACCACAGGACAGATATATTTCGGTTACATTTTGTGAAGCTTTTGGAGATAAAATGGTAACAAAAGGTACATATGCCAAGATGGCTCGTGGTGAAATGGTCAGATTTATGGCAGAAAATAATATTGAGAATCCGGTGGATATTAAGAAATTCGACAGACTTGGTTATTCATTCCGGTCTGATTTATCATCAGATACTGAATATGTTTTTGAACGAAAAATAGAACAATGATTTAGATTAAAGATGCTCAGCATGGGCATCTTTTAGTAATAATGAGAATTATTACTATATTATTGACAATATAATAATGATGATATACAATCCCGTCTTTTATTTGATAATTATGCAGATAAAGATTTGCCTGTTATTTTTGTATAAATAATAATGAAACCTTTTTTATATAAATTTTTTGTGATAAAATAACTGTCAGATATATAATACAGACAGGAGACAAAAGGGGATGAAATTAGATGTTTTGGGATTGTTGGGAGCGTGTTCCTATGCATTGGACTGTGTGGAAGCAGAGTTAGTGCATGTAACAGATAAGCATGCGAAGCGTGTTGCATATATGAGTGTCTGCATGGCAGAACAGATGGGAATTCAGGGGGAGAATCTGCAGGATCTGACAGCCGGTGCGTTGTTACATGATAATGCACTGACTCAATATATTCAGGAAGAATTACACAATGATATTGCAAGTGCAATAGGTTCGGCGATTCCACTGGAGCTGGGAATTCACTGTGCGGCAGGTGAGAAGAACATGAAAGACATTCCATCCCATACGGATATAAAGAATGTCATTTTGTATCATCATGAGAATGCAGATGGAAGTGGACCTTTTGGAAAAAAATGGACAGAAGTACCGGTTTTTGCACGAATTATCCATCTATGCGATCTGCTTGACCAGGTCTGCTGCAGTGATTCTTTTGATTCAGACACCTGGCAGAAGGTAGAAGCATTTCTTCAGGAAATCACAGGTTCTATAGCGGATGAAGAATGTATAGAAGCATTTAGACATGCTTTTTCTGAACAACATTTTCTGTCACTTGGAGAAAAAGATGTGGAGACTCGTTTATGGAACAGAGTGCCGCGTACAAAACAAGATCTTAGCTTTGAACAGATTAAAGCACTGGCGAAATTTTTCGCACGCATCGTAGACTATAAATCACCATTTACGAGTACACACTCCATAGGTGTGGCGGCAGATGCTGAGAAATTATCCAGATTTATGGGATTTGATGAGGAGACAATGCAGAAAATGTATCTTGCAGGAGCGCTGCATGACATTGGAAAGGTTGCCATAGGTAACAAAATTCTGGAGAAGCCGGGAAGACTGACGGATGATGAGTTTGCAGTTATGAAACACCATGCAGCATATACTTATTATATTCTGTCAGAAATCGATGATTTTGAAGAGATACGTGACTGGGCTGCCTTTCACCATGAAAGACTGGACGGGACAGGCTATCCATTTGGAAAAACAGCTGCTGAATTAAACACACAGGAACGCATCATGGCGTGTGTCGATATTTATCAGGCACTGACAGAAAGCCGCCCGTATAAACAGGGAATGCCACATGAAAAAGCTTACGGTATTTTAAATGATATGGTAGAAAAAGGATGGCTTGATGGAGAAATCGCTTCACAGGTTGATGCTTGTTTTGATCAGAAAATGACAGACATAATTCATGAGGAGAAACAGCTTGGAGAATAAAAAATTATTCCAGATTGGTGATGTGGCAAAAATGTTTCATATCAGTGTTGGCAGCCTGCGGCATTATGAACAGGCAGGTTTGTTGAAACCAGAATACACAGATCCGGAAACAGGCTATCGCTATTATAGTGCACGTCAGTTTGAGGTTTTAAATACGATTCGTTACTTGCGCGTTTTGGATATGCCATTGGGTCAGATTGGAGAGTTTTTGGGAAACAGAGACATCGACGTGATAGAAGATAAGTTGTTAAATCAGAAAAAACTGATAGAAAAAAACGGCGGGAGTTGGAAACAATCGAACGCAAGATATAAAAGCAGCATATCCTACAATCGGAAAAGGAACTGTATATAGAAATCTTGATATATTGGTAGATGAGGGTTCGTTAAGGAAGGTTGAAGTTCCGGATGGAGCGAATAGGTTCGATTTTTCATTGAAAAATCATTACCATGTCAGGTGTACAAAATGCGGTGAAGTTTCAGATGTGGATATGGATGAAATACCGGATTTGCTGGAAAGAATTCATAACACTCATGGAATCGAATTTTTGGATTATGATATTTCATTTAAAGGTATTTGCCCAAAATGCAGGGAGAAAGTAAAGGAATGGCATAGTTATTGAAATGAATATTATTTAAGGTTCAGGATAAACTGTAAAATGCAGACAAACAAGAAAAAAAGTAAAAATATAATAGGTATTATACAGAGTGTCCTTATATTGATATTAGTAGTTCTTATTATTTTTATGATGATTCAGATTAGTAGGCTACAGGGGACAGCACGCGTAATAAATTATGCAGGCCTAGTACGTGGAGCTACACAGCGCGAAGTAAAATTAGAAATTACAGGAAACCAAAATGAAGAATTAATTAAATATTTGGATGATATTTTTCTTGGATTAAGATATCAGGATGGACATTATGATCTGGTAAAACTCAATGACGAAGAATATCTGGAAAAATTGCAAATTCAGAGTGATTACTGGGATAAATTAAAAAAAGAGATTGAAGCAGTAAGAAACAAGGGATACGAAAATACAGACATTGTTAATATGAGTGAAATATATTTTACGATGGCAGATGAAACTGTCTCTGCCGCAGAAAGCTATTCAGAAAAGATTGCTATAAAGATTCGTACCATAGAGTTTCTGTCGGCACTTGATATGTTGAGTCTGGTGATATTGGTTATTATGCAGACTCTAAGGGCAATGCAGATGGCAATGCAAAACAGACTGCTGGAACAGAAAGCATTCATAGATGCCTATACTGGACTGCCAAATAAAAATGCCTGTAATGAGCTACTTAATAAAAAAGATATAATTACAGATCCTACAGCATGCATAATGTTTGATTTAAATAATCTAAAAACTGTAAATGATACAATGGGACATTCCGCAGGAGATCAGTTAATATTGAATTTCGCAAAGCTTTTGCGCAGTGTTATTCCAGAAAAGGATTTTGTTGGAAGATATGGCGGAGATGAGTTTATAGCAGTCATTTATCATACAAGCGAGGCGGAAATTAAGGTGATATTAAAATCATTGTACAGAGAAAGAGACAGATTAAATAGTTATGAAAATCAAATACCAATCGACTATGCCTGCGGATGGGCATTATCCTCCGATGATATGTCAGGTACAATGCAGATGTTATTGGATGAGGCAGATGCTTATATGTATAAAAATAAAAAGTTATGCAAGAAATATAATTAGCTTTCAGCTCAGAGTAGTTGAATCTTCTTAAATGAGTAATCGATAGAACCCTGTTGGAAAAACCAATAGAGTTTTTACTATGTAATAGTGTGATAATATCACGAAAGTCAGTTTATAATACAGTCATAAATTAAGCAAGTAAGACTCCGAAAGATTTTTGAACAATTCCGTATTGGTATGAAGATTTGTCATGAAGTTATCGCTATACTTCCGGGCTGCACCGCAGAGAAATCTGCGGTGTTTTTTGACTTTCTGTATATGGTGAGTTTGATGGAAAACAGATCAATGATACTGGAGCAGGGCTTCCGCGGATATTGAGAAACCTGTTCGGATGTGGTATCTTTTGGATGTAAGGAGGATGTGTCATGGTTATTTACTTTTTCAGGAACAGGAAACAGCAAGTATATAGCAGAGAGGATTGCCGGCAGCCTGCAGGAAAAACTGATTTGTATGAATGAAAGGGATCAAATCGGGCGATACCGGGTCTGTTAAGACAGGAGAGAATCTGGTAGTGGTGGTACCGACTTATGCATGGAGAATCCCGCATGTGGTTTCTGACTGGATCGGACAGACAGAATTTGTCGGGGCGAAGAATGTCTGTTATGTGATGAGCTGCGGAAGCGGTATTGGTGGCGCAGATATATACGATCGAAAACTGAGTGAGAAAAAGGATTAAAGCATATGGGGAGATCATTATGCCGGAGAATTACATTGCCATTAATGATGTGAGAAAATATCCCACTTGCAGCAACATGGCTTTGTGTGATATAAAATAGAAGATTGTTTAGTGCTTTTTCTGAAAAGTGCAGGAGCAGTCAGATTCCGGAAGCACATTAGGTCATGATTCTCGAAGTGTTTTGGAATAAAAAGTCAAAGAATAATATCGAAGATTATTGCAGAAAGCATATATGTTCTGAAACAAGAAATCTATATGCATTCCGCGGAAAGAAAAGAGGACAAACAAATGCCCAAATTACTGATCATAGACGGCTCATCAATGCTGTCTACGTCTTATTACGGGAATCTTCCCAAAAGTATACTTTTTGCAAAAACTGAAGAAGAGAAGGAGAAACATTACGGACAGATCCTGCATACTTCTGATGGGAAATACACAAATGCCATGTTTACCATGCTGCGGACATTACTTGGGATATATAAGAAGGTAAAACCGGAATATGTAGCTTTTGTGTTTGATAAGACCAGGGATACGTTCAGAAGGACGGAGCTTGGAGCGGACTTCTATAAGGCAAACCGAAAAGAGACCGCGAAACCATTAAAAGAGCAGTTTATCCAGATGGAGGAATTTCTTCAGGAGATCGGTTGTGCCGTGTTCATGAGTGACGACTATGAGGCAGATGACTATGCAGCCTCACTGGTGGAGAAGTTTGAGGGACCGGATCTTCAGACCTATGTACTTACCAAGGATCATGACTATTTCCAGGTTGTAAGTGAATACACCCGTATGTGGCGTGTGGTAAATAAGGATAAGCTGGAACAGCTCAAGGAAACTTATGGGCTTTTTGGAAACGATGTATATGAATCCCTTCCGGCAAATGTGTTTGAGTATACTCCGGAAATCGTATATGCAGAAGAAGGTGTGTATCCGCAGCAGATCCCGGTACTTTTGGCAATCACCGGAGATCCTGGAGACGGGATACCGGGATGCAAAGGTGTTTCTTCCGCGGCGGCCTCTTTGGTGGATGAGTATAAATCCCTGGATGAGATCTATGCAGCCATCGATGACTGTGAGGGAGTTGCAAAAAAGGAAAAAGAGCTGAATGGTTTCTGGAAAGAATACCTGGGGATTGGCAGAAGTCCTTTAAAAGCATTAAAGACAAACCGGGAGATGGTATACTTAAGTGAGAAGCTGGCAACCATGAAGCGGGATATTGACATCAGCTGCGGAATTGAGGATTTAAAACTTTGTGTGGACATTGACAAGCTAAAAGAAGAACTGGGACGGTATGAGATGTCCAGCCTGATCAAGGAAGTCGAGAATCTGTAATCAGGGAAGGAGAGTGGTAAAGCTTTCTTAGCATTTTTTTCGTACCAGTTTGTTCGGCTTGCAGTATCTGCTACAATACAAATATGGACAGCAAGAAAAGCCGTCCATCATTATTCCTTTCGTTTTGGGACACTCACAGGGTTCGGAATTAACTGTGGGTGTCTTTTTTTGTTGTTGCTTGGCGATAGCGAACTTCTTTCATGACCAAAATGAACTAATTACTTGATACATGGATCTTCTATTATAATACAACAGAAATCTGTTTGCATGTGTTGTTGCAAGTCTTAACAGCTTATTGTGGTCTTTCATATTTGAACTTAAAAAACCTCTTTCAAAAGAATAGAAAGAGGTTTTTTTATTATAATAAATTTCGATATTCCCGCCTGCCATCTGAATAATCCGGTGCCCGCACAAGAATATTCAGCCATCCACAACAGCGTAAATGGTTTACGCTCTGCTGAGATTCGTTGACCTTGTAGAATACAAGATGCCGTTCCACAATCAGAACTCTGTAACCCTGTCGGCGTAAGGCATGTAAAAGATGCTCCTGAATGGTTTCAGAATGATATGAAAGAACAAATTATAATGACAGCTACCTCAGATGGATTTTTCTCTGTTTGGATGACAGTTTTTTCAGATGAGCCACAGATTTTATTGGCTTTGATTGACAAGTTTCCAGGAACTAGGAAAGGGTGTTATGATAAACAGGGAGAAATTAAAAAGGATTTGTTTTCCGAAAAGTTAGGATAATTGTCAGAGGTCTGCCTTTTGCACAGACAGAATGTTGCAAATGGCAGACCTCAATATGATTACCCACTTACAATGTATCAGAAACCAGTAAGCCTGAATACCATTAATTCACTTGCGGATTCATCTTCTCGCTTCTGTGTCATAAGAAGCATTACAGAACCATCGTCTGCGACTTTCATATCTTCAAGCCAGGGGTATCTGATTCCGAAAATATCACTGCATTGTATTTTACCGAGAAGAGTTCCGTCTTTTGACCAGAAGTAGAGTATTCTGGCATTTCCATCTGTTGCAATATATCCGTTTGCTGTCTCTGCTACTACGGTGATGTAGCCAAAAGAAGCAGAATCATCGGATGGATCACGACCAAGAAGCAGCTGCTGGTTTTCATCCTAATCATATACTGCTATTTTATAGGGGGCATCATCTCCGACAAGAAATCCATATACCATAATATGTTCATTTCCAATCTTAATCAGACTGACTTGTTTAAAAATACCGGTTCGTGTTTTGTCATCATCCATTGAGGTTAAGATCCAGGGTTCTTTGAGTATGTTGCCATCCTGGAATGTTATTTTCTCCGTATCATTGCTATAGGAATAGGCCAGTCCCCACTCTCCGGACGGATGCATGGTCAGGTTGCCGCTTATGTCAGGTAATACTCGGGGTCAGACTCCATGAAACTGCTGGCTTTTATTTTTCTCAGGGAAGAAATAACGTGGCTGAAATTTGTTTCAATGATTCTTATCGGTATCGGTACTTATTTGATGATACAGAAAAAGGAAACAAAGGAGAAGGCAGAAGATAAGAAGTGGCAGCTTTATGCAGTCGGTTCCGCTGTTTTTGCCAGTCTTACCTCTATTTTGGGAAAGATTGGAATTCAGGATGTCAATTCAAATCTTGGAACTGCAATCAGGACTGCTGCTTATAGTTGCAGGAACATTAGCTTTGCTGATATAAAGGGGTATCTGCCTCAATTGCGAATATTTACATGATACAAAAGTTAAAAATATAACAATTTATATAAGGAGAATAGTACTAAGGTAATAGCATATAATAAAAAAACAGTAAATATATGATGATAATATAGGAAAAACGATAAAAAATATCAAAAATGAAAATGATTCAAAAAATTATTGCGTTATAAAATTAACAATGATATAATGCAAGCGAACAGAAGAAGTGAATGCCTTCTGCAGTAACATGTAAACAGACATAATTTTTTAAGGAGATAACAGCAATGGCAAGATTTACATTACCAAGAGACATTTACCATGGAAAAGGATGTCTCGAAGAATTAAAGAATTTAAAAGGAAAGAAAGCAGTTCTTGTTGTAGGCGGCGGCTCAATGAAACGTCAGGGATTCCTGGACAAAGCAGTTAATTATTTAAAAGAAGGCGGAATGGAAGTTCAGCTGATCGAAGGTGTTGAACCGGATCCGTCAGTAGAAACTGTTATGAAAGGTGCAAAGATAATGCAGGAATTCCAGCCGGACTGGATCGTAGCGATGGGCGGCGGATCCCCAATCGATGCAGCGAAGGCAATGTGGACATTCTATGAATATCCGGATACAAAATTTGAAAATCTTATCACACCATTTGGTTTCCCTGAATTAAGGCAGAAAGCAAAATTTGCAGCAATTCCATCTACATCAGGAACTGCTACAGAAGTTACTGCTTTTTCCGTAATCACAGACTATCATACAGGGATTAAATATCCTCTGGCAGATTTCAACATCACACCGGATGTAGCAATTGTTGATCCGGAACTGGTTGAGGGACTTCCTGTAAAACAGGTAGCATATACAGGTATGGATGCATTAACACATGCAATTGAAGCATATGTTTCTACGCTTCACTGTCCGTATACAGACCCGCTTGCACTGCAGGCAATCGAGATGGTTCTGGCATATCTGCCGGCATCTTATAATAAGAATATGGAAGCACGTGAGCAGATGCATTATGCACAGTGTCTGGCAGGAATGGCATTCTCCAATGCACTGCTTGGTATTGTACATTCCATGGCTCATAAGACAGGTGCAGCATTCTCTACAGGACATATTCCGCACGGATGCGCAAACGCAATTTATCTTCCATATGTAATCAAATACAATGCAAAAGATCCTGTAGCAGCAGAACGTTATGCTGAGATTGCAAGAAGAATGGGACTGGAAGGAACATGCCAGCAGGCACTGATCAACAGCCTCTGCGAGAAGATTGACGAGTTTAATGTAAGATTGAACATTCCAAAGACATTAAAAGACTTCGGAATCCAGGAAGAAGAATTTAAAGAAAAAGTTGCCAAAATCGCAGAGCTTGCAGTTGGTGATGCATGTACAGGCTCCAACCCGAGAGCAATCGATCCTGCAAATATGGAGAAACTTCTTACATGCACATATTATGGTACAGAGGTTGACTTTTAATTAGTCAAGCGGATAAAATCAACCGCTTCACTAATTGCTTGATTTGATTAAATAAAGAGGGCACATTGGCAGATGAGACATATCGCCGATGTGTCCCTTTTGGCATCTGAAGTAATTTCTTGACGAAATGTGATTTGTTCAATATACTTGAAACAAGTTAGATATAACAAACTCATTATGAAATATGTATGTGATGTGTGTGGTTGGGAATACGATGAAGAAAAGGGCTATCCGGAAGGCGGCATTGCACCGGGTACAAAATGGGAAGATATTCCGGATGATTTTGAATGCCCCTTATGTTCAGTTGGCAAAGACCAGTTTTCTGTGGCTGAGTAAGGAAGCACAACAAAACCTATAAACAAAGAGCCGTGAAGCAGTATGTAAGATACCGCTTCACGGCTCTTTTGGGTTTGTACAAAAATTTCCGTAATGTGACCTCGTCACAGAAAAATGCTTTGCCATGCGGTATGATAAAGCCACGATAAAGAAAGAGGTGGCGAACATGAAAATCAAACTCAATCCAGATCAAGAGGTCGTTCAGACCATCAGGGAGGGACTCAAGCGCACCGGCGGATACTGTCCCTGCCGCATAGAGCGCACAGAGGCAACCAAATGTATATGTCAGGAGTTCAAGGAGCAGATCGCAGACCCAGACTTCGAGGGGTTTTGCCACTGTATGCTTTACTATAAGTCCTTGCAGGAGTAAAGGAGGAGCATCATGCTGTCAAAGAAACTGGCTGTCATAGATAAGCTGCGATGCGTTGCCTGCGGTGTGTGCGAAAATACCTGCCCGCTGGAAGCTGTTCAGGTGCATTGCGGCTGTTATGCGGTAGTACAGAAAGAACGCTGCGTAGGTTGCGGGAAGTGCGCAAAGCTCTGTCCCGTCGGCTGCATTGAGGTGAAAGTGAGGGCTGACGCATGAAAGCAAAGCATTGGTACGATTACCTGTGGGTATATGCCATCATCTATTTTGCACTGGGCTTTTTCAATATCCTGTTCGCGTGGCTGGGCATGATCGATTTTCTCTTGCCGCTGTTCTTAGCCATCTTCGGCGGGAACAAATTCTTTTGCAACCACCTCTGCGGACGGGGTCAACTGTTCAGCAAGCTGGGGACAGACCTTAAATGCTCCCGCTGCAAGCCAACGCCCCGCTGGATGTCCTCTAAGTGGTTCCGTTATGGCTTTTTGCTCTTTTTCCTGACGATGTTCGGCAACATGGTGTTCCAGACCTATCTGGTCGCTGCTGGTGCTACGTCTCTGCGGGAGGCCATTAAGCTGTTCTGGACATTCCGTGTGCCGTGGGGCTGGACTTATACAGCCGGTACAGTCTCTGATTGGGTGGCGCAGTTCAGCTTTGGCTTATATGGCCTCATGCTGACCTCTCTGCTGCTGGGTCTGATCGTTATGGTTCTCTACAAGCCCCGGACATGGTGTGCGTTTTGCCCGATGGGAACCATGACGCAGGGTATTTGCAAGCTGAAAAACAAAGAATCATAAAAGATCAACGAAAGGAGTCATTCTCATGACTGAACTGAAAATTACTGCTGCGAATTTTGAAAACGAGGTACTGCATTCCGACAAACCCGTTTTGCTGGATTTCTACGCGGACTGGTGCGGACCGTGCAAAATGCTCTCTCCTATACTGCATGAGCTTGCCGAAGAAAAAAGCGGTGCCCTCAAGGTGGGCAAGATCAATGTAGACGAGCAGATGGAGCTGGCAATGCGTTTTCAGGTATCCAGCATTCCGATGCTGGTCGTTTTCAAGGACGGAAAAGCCGTCGCCAAGTCGGTGGGCTATCGGCCTAAGTCGGAGATCGCCGCAATGGTGGAGAGCGCAAGATGAAAGTTGTGATCGTAGGCGGTGTGGCGGGTGGTGCTTCGGCCGCTGCCCGCATCCGCCGTTTGGATGAACACGCGCAGATCATCATGATCGAGCGCAGCGGCTATGTGTCCTATGCCAACTGCGACCTGCCGTATTATGTGGGCGGTGTGATCAAAGAGCAAGCAGAACTGACGCTGCAAACTCCGGAGAGCTTTTGGGATCGCTTTCGCATTGATGTACGAGTACGGCAGGAAGTAACTGAGATCATTCCCGCAGAGAAAACCGTCACCGTCCGTGCACTGGACAGTGGGAAGGTCTACACGGAAACCTATGACAAGCTGCTTCTTGCCCCCGGCGCAAAGCCAACGGTTCCCGCGCTTTCCGGTGTCAGCAGTGAGCGTGTTTTCACGCTGCGCACCGTGGAGGATACCCTCCGCATCAGGCACTTTGTAGAGGATCAGAAGCCGAAAACCGCTGTTTTGGCTGGCGGCGGCTTTATCGGTCTGGAAATGGCGGAGAACCTTGTGGAGATGGGCGTTTCCGTCACCATCATCCAACGTCCAAAGCAGCTATTAGCGCCGCTGGATACGGATATGGCGAGCTTTGTCCATGTGGAAATGCGCAGACACGGCGTGGCTCTGCGGTTGGGTGAAACCGTCACCGGATTCCGACAGGACGGAGATTCCGTGCTGACACTGTTGGAAGAAAGTGAACCACTGCATTCGGATATGGTGCTGCTGGCCATCGGTGTTACCCCGGATACGCATTTGGCAAAAGAAGCCGGACTCAGGCTTGGTATTCGTGGCAGTATCGCTGTCAACGAGCGGATGGAAACCTCCGTGCCGTACATCTATGCTGTGGGCGATGCCGTAGAGGTTACCCATTTCGTGACCGGACAGAAAGTGCTGATTTCGCTGGCGGACCCGCCAACAAGCAGGGACGCATTGCTGCTGACAATATCTGCGGCGGAAACAGCCGCTATCACGGCTCTCAAGGCTCGTCTGTTCTGAAACTGTTTGGCTTGACAGCGGCCTTTACGGGGATCAATGAAAAGACAGCGCGGGTAGCAGGGATTGCTTACGACAAAGTCGTATTGTTCCCGGCATCCCACGCGGCCTATTATCCCGGTGCACAGTCTATGGTAATGAAGGTGCTGTATGAAAAAGAAAGCCTGCGGCTGCTGGGTGCGCAGATCGTTGGCGGCGACGGTGTGGACAAGCGCATTGATGTACTGGCAACGGCCATTCGCGCAAAAATGACAGCTCTGGAACTGACGGAGCTTGACCTTTCCTATGCACCGCCCTATTCTTCTGCCAAAGACCCGGTCAATATGTCCGGTTTTATGATCGAGGATTTAGAGAGCGGGAAGGTACGGCAGTTCCATTGGAATGATGTTGAGGACTTGCCTTGCGATGGCAGTGCGACGCTGCTGGACGTCCGCACGGCGTGGGAGTATCAGCGGGGTCATCTGGACGGCTTTCGGAACATTCCCTTGGACGATCTGCGGGAGCACTTGAACGAGTTAGAGCGGGACAAGCCTGTCTATGTGAATTGCCAGACAGGGCTTCGCAGTTATCTGGCCTGCCGACTTTTGACGCAGTACGGTTTCACCTGTTCCCATCTCTCCGGCGGATACATTTTTTATCAAGTCGTAACACAAGAGCGGCAGACAGCGCGGAGCGCCTATCCCTGCGGAATGGAGAAGCTATGAGTGAGAATTTATTTGGCTTGACGGTTGCGGCAGATAAAGGCTTAGATGATTTGCAGTGCCAGCGCCTTTTAAGCGAAAATCGCAGGTATCAGGAAGTCATGCTGCAATACCGATGTGCGCTGAAAGCACTGGAAAGCAGGTTAGAAATTCTAAACGAAGAGTTTTCATTGCAGCATGATCGCAATCCGATAGAAAGTATGAAAAGTCGCTTGAAGTCGCCGTCCAGCATTATGAATAAGATGCAGAAACGCGGACTTTCTCTGGATTTTCCGACCATGCAGGCAAATATCATGGATATTGCCGGTGTGCGGGTGATCTGCTCTTTCGAGGAGGATGTGTTCTTTTTGGCAAAGTGCTTAAAAGATCAGTCTGACATTGAAATCATCACGGAGAAAGATTATATTTCACACCCTAAGCCAAATGGCTATCGCAGTCTGCACCTGACGATCCGGCTGCCGGTATTCTTTGCGGAAAAAGAGATCCATGTGCCAGTGGAGATACAACTCCGTACAATCGCTATGGATTTCTGGGCAAGCCTTGAGCATACCATCCGCTATAAGAAAAATCTGCCGATAAATGCTGAAATCGAAACTGAACTGAAAGAGTGCGCCGATTCCAGCAGAGAATGGGACAGCAAAATGGAACATCTACTGCACATCTTAACATAATGCGTCGGATATAAAATGAAAAGCACGCACTTTGGTGCTTGCATTGGACTTGCTAGGGATCGCCTCATCCGCCTTGGATGGGCGACCCCTGCGATCCCCAACCATTTCTCCGCTTTCTGGTTTTCAGGCATAGTCTTTTCTGCTTTCGGCGGACTGCCACGGCACAGCTTTTTCGGCTTCTAT
>OOBR01001454.1_pt1 | contig 13337 bp, 8 predicted proteins | sample 1671281 | NCBI WGS metagenome assembly OOBR01 (sample SAMN06348140, study PRJEB24527) | human gut metagenome | biome: human gut; feature: ankylosing spondylitis patient; material: feces | host: Homo sapiens | place: China | collected 2015-10
TAAATAGAGTCTGAATAGTAAGAAATAATAGAATGTATAAATCAGAAGATATGGTTATTACTTCTCACATTTGCAGAGGCAACTATTATTCTACTTTCTCCGGGAGCGTCTCTCCCTGCCTGAGGCAAAATACTATTTATAAAAATACCAATTATATAAAATGTTTAAGAGAAAATTATTTTACTTTCACAGTTTTCACTTTGCTGTATGCCCCATAAGTCTTAGTCTTTCCAACCTGCTTGTAGGAGCGTACTTTTACAAAGTATTTCTTTTTAGATGTTAATTTCTTTACTACTTTGCTTGTTGTCTTGTTACTCTTTACTACAATTGTTTTCTTTCCTTTGAAAGATTTCTTTGTGGAATATGTGATTTCGTAACCGGAAGCTTTTTTATCTTTTTTCCAGGATACTTTGATTTTTTTCTTTCCATTTGCTTTTACTTTTGCAGTCTGTTTTGTAAGTTTTACCTTTGCGGCTGATGTTGTGTTTGTTTTCTTTGCTGTAGTAGCAGGCTTTGTAGCTGGTTTGGCAGCAGTTGTTGTATTTGGTTTAGAAGCTGTTGTACTGTCCGGTATGGATGGTGTTGGAGCTTCTGTGGATTGATATGGTTTTAATAATTCAGTAAGTTCATTGATTAAATCAGCAGCATCGGCACTGGTAGAACTTTCGTTTGCTAAGAGTTCTGCTGCCTCATTTTTATGTGCTAATAATACACTATCATCAGCACCGGCACCTTTTAATGCAGTTTCAGCCTGTTTGATAAGTTCCTGTAACTGTGCTTTTTGAGCTTCTGTTACAGGGATTGCAACGTGGATATCAGCGTAGTTATCACAAGAAATAGCAACGCTGTAAGTTCCACCTTCTGCATCAGATGGGATAGCATTTAAGTCAAGAGAAACGCTTTTTGCAATAGCTCCGGAATACAGAGTATAAGGAGTCTTCATATGACCTGCTCCAACAGTATATGTTACAGTTAATGTTCCGTTTTTTACAGTAGGAAGCTGATTTAAAGTAAATGATTTCATATCGTCACTGAAAGTACCGCTGATTTCTTCAGAGTAAGCTGGTTTTATAAAGATTCCATCAGCGAAAGTATAAACATAGTTACCTTCTGGTGTTACATAAGTAATCTTATTAATTGTTTTATTGACAAGCTTTGCAAATTCAGCCGTATTATCTGATTTTGCAATTCCCATAGTAGCTGCTTCATTGGCAACATTAAAAGATAATTTATAAGGTTGTACCCAGATATTTGAAAGATGTTCCAGACCTACTTTATATCCTTCTGTTGTTTCAAGAATGATTCCCTGAATAGTAGAATTGACAGGGAATCCCTCATCTTGTCGGGAATTTCTTAAGTATTTTGTGCTTGTTTCCACCACATCAATCTCGTATTCACCCCAGGTGGATCCTGTTGTTAATGTTGGTACGGCATCAGTTACAGTAGCGACTGTCTTGTTATTAGAAACATAAGAACCGTTTTCCTGAAGTATTTTATACTGAGAAGGAACCTGTGTAGGATTTTCATTTAATGTAATATCAGAAGCTTCCTCATATGCTTTGCTTAATTCTTTGTTTGCATCTTTTAAAATAGTGGATTCAACATAAAGGTCAGAATCAACAGCAACATTTACATTCGCAACACCTTTTACATGATATCCCCCTGCAGCTTCTGCACTTTCCTTCTTATAATCTGTCCAGGCATTAGATAAAACAGAATACTTAGAAGTGCTGGCAGTAGTAACGACATCAAAGCTGTCTGTGCTGCTTACGTCACCAGAATAAAATTCTTTGTAAGTTAAATTAGATGTTCCATATATCGTTCCGGAAAAACCTGTACCGTTAGTTAATTTATAATATAATCCACTGTTTCCAATCTGAGTATAGCCTTCTAAAGCTTCTGCAGAATATGTGTAAGTGCTGCCTGCGATAGAAACGGATTTTGTTCCTTCTGCTGCAAATGCAGGAACAGAAAGCTGGCTGACAGACATAAATACTGCCATAGAAGCTGCCAGAGCCTTAGTTAATAATTTTTGTTTTCTCATTAAATTTGTAGTCTCCCTTCCTCTTTTGTGTACTTTTAGAATATACATATGAAATCAAACATAAAAAGTTCCAAAAGGACATATTTGATAAGAAAATAAATATATAAAAATCTGTGCACTGATTTTTAAGGCAAAAAATTAGAGAACTCTCCCTAGCGCGCATACGGAGTGCGTTAGTGGAGGGTCCCCTACCAGGTTTTCATGCATGAATATCTAATAAAAAGATATTAAGCACCGAAAATTCAATTCAAATCTTGTAAGTCTGAGATAGAAAATCTATTCTGCAATTAGATAGTACTATATAAAATTAGTTGTGTCAAACAAAAAATGTCAAATGAAAAAAGTTCTCAAAAAAGGGAATGCTTAAATACTAATTTTCGTTTCTTTTTTCGTCTACACGAAATCTACAATTATTATTTTGTCTTCACAGTTTTTATTGCAGACCATTTTGATGTAGCTGTCTGATATCCGGATTTTGTATATACGGCGCGGATGCGGACTTTATATCTTGTTTTCTTTTTCAGTTTCTTAAGCTGAGTAGATGTGATCTTAGCCTTGGAAACTTTAATTGTTTTTGTATCTTTTTTGTTACCGAATCCTTTTGTTGTGTACTGGATTTCATAACCGGTAGCCTTCTTAACTTTTTTCCATGTAACTTTTGCTTTGTTCTTTGTTGTTTTTCCAACTTTAAGAACAGGTTTGGAAAGTTTTACGTTTGATTTCTTTAATGCTGGTTTAGTAGCAGGTTTTTTAGTTGTTGTTGTGTCTGGGTTAGAAGGCGTTGCAGGTTTAGAAGGAGTAACAGCTTTTTCTTTTAAGCCTGAAAGAGCTTCTGTAAGTTTTGTGTTTGCAGCATCAACAATTGCTTGTGTGTTAGCGGATTTTGCTTCTTTTGCTTCTGTTAAAGCAGTCTGAAGTGCTTTCCAGGTTTCAGCAGTATATTTGCTGCTATCAAGTGCTTCTGCTTTTTTGATGGAAGCTTCAAGGATAGAAGTATTCAGCTGTACAGTTCCAGATACAGATGGGTAACCGGTTGATGTAAGCTCTATTGTGTAAGAAGCAGATTTGTCTGCAAATACAGGTGTGGAAGAACCATCTTTACCTTTAATTGCTGCATTGAAGTTAATGTTTCCGTCTGCATCAAATAAATCAGTAGCTTTAATTCCGCCTTTTCCTGTTTTTTCTACCCCATTAATTTTAATAGATGTAATATTATTTACATATTTTTTAAAGTTGACACCGGAAGGAAGAGTAACCTGATTATTTTTATTAATGGAGATATCTCCAGTCTTGTAGCCAGATTCTAATGTGAAGGAGGCTACAATATCAGAGTAAGTATCATCTGTAAATACCATAGAATAGGAACCCACACCAGTATTATCTGTAGCTTTTATCGTCAGAGTATTGTTTGCGTATGTATAATCTGTACCTTCTGTCAGGACAGTTTTTCCCATACTTACGCTGCTTAAAGTATAATTAGAACCAGAAGGAACAGCAGCAGTATCAACAGAAACGGTTGCACCATCTTTAAAGTTATCGTTGGCGGTAGCTTTAATGCTGTCAGAACCAGCTAAAGTTTTACATTTTAAGTTAGTATTAATAACAATATCAGCACCGTTTTTTACAAGATAAGTAACTTTTTTAATTGTTTTACCCTGTAAAGCTTCATGACGCTTATAATCAATTGTGTTTCCGTGTTTTTCTTTAAATCCATCTGTTACAGCAAAGGAGAATTTTCCTCCGCCATAGATGTTTTCCAGATGTTCCATACCATATTTATTACCATCTTCGTCTTCAACAATGATACCAAGTAAGGACTTTTTAGCATCTAAATTAGAAAGAGGGCTGTTTTCAGAAGTTACAGGATCTACTTCATATTGTCCGTAGGAAGACTGTGTTTTGATAGTAAGTGTATCAGAAGTATCTTCGATAACCTCAGATTTCATAGCTGTCAAAGTACCATCACCATTTAAGATTTTATATTCAGATGGTGTCGTATCAGATAACTTCATAGAACTAATAATTTCTAATAATTTATTGCTGCATTCTTTATTATCGGAAATAGCCTTTTTCGCATTTTCATATAATGAAGTTGGAACAGCAATATTTACGTCTTTTATACCGATAATAGAGCCACCCTGTTCGTTTGTATTATCTTCTGAATACGTACTGGAGAAGTAATTTTTGTATTTATTAGTTGTAGCACTACTTACTGCATCATACATACCACTTTCGCGATAAGAAGCTGCTTTATCAGAAGTGAGGTCTAAAGTAGTATCCTCTTTTACATCTTTTAATTCTCCGTAATAGAAATCTGCATAAGAAAGATTCGCTGTTCCGTATACATATTTATCAAGAGCATTTTTAGCGTCTGTAAGATGTTTGATTGCCTCATCAACCTCTGCCTGATTAGGAGCCTCTTTTGCTAAAATGTCTTTTGCTTCTTTTAATTCTGTTTCGAAGCTATTCCAGCTCTTTTCTGTATAATCCGATGGGTTTAATCCTTCAACAGAAGAAACAAGTTTGTTTAACTCAGTTGTATCGCCAGCATTTGTGTCAGGTTTTACAATGTTTGCATCAGTAGCTTCAAAGTTATATGTAGAATCAGCGTATCCAAGAGCATAAATGGTTAAGCTCCAGTAGCCAGTTCCGTCATATCCTTTTGGAAGCTGGCAGCGAATAGAATTTGTAAGACCTAACTGGATTCCCATACTTTTATGCATCCAGTTATCAGCAGCAAACTTTGTTCCGTAAGTGGCAAGTGCCTTAGAACGTGTTCTGTCATTTCCGTAGTAGGTCCATTTTACAGCCTGCATATTAGCACCAAGATCGCCGTAATCTTTTGTGAAATCTACACGAAGAAATTCACCGTAGCTACCGCTTGCATCTTTTACAGTTGCTCCCATATTGTTTAAAGCAGCAGTTTTAAGAGGCTCATTTTTAATACCAGAAGAAGAACCGTTACTTCTTTGGGTAAATGTGAAGGAACCATCGCTCTGCTTTTCGGCAGTCTTTAGACCATTGGTATCCTTATCAACAGATGCAGTAACGTTATAAGCCTGCAGATTCTTTTCTCCATAGCCGCCAATTAAGGTACCGTTATTTTCTACAACGGAATACTTTTCTTTAAAGCTGGCATAGTCAGAAGATTTTACTTTGACAGGAACATATTTTAATCCAAGAACATCATATTCTGTCATAGTCTGTGTAGTGCCATCGGTTAAGGTGAGAGTACCTCTGTTCCATCCGGCACTGGTACCATCTGTAAAGTAGACAGTTTTTCCATCACTGCTCCAATGGGAAACACTATATTCTCCTTCAGCAGTTTTAATAACTGCAGTACACTGATAACTTCCGCGGTGAAGTCCGTGATTAGTGGTAGCTCTTGTTACTGCATCAAAGGCACCTTTATCTTTTTCATCGTGTGAATCAGCTGTATCAGAAGACGTGGTATCACCTGCTGCCATAACTCCTTCAGCCTTCCAATATTCAGCCCATGTCAGGCCTGCATAGCAGTAAACGTAGTCATCACTATTTTCTGCTGTCTGTGTCTGTGCTGTAGATACACTTGCTGCTTTTACAACTGCTGGAGTAATACTGGAAAATACAGTAGTACAAGTCATTGCAAGAGCAAGAGTACCTGCTACAAGTAATTTGTTTCTCATAAGTTCCTCCTTATATTATAATTGGTATTTAAGTTAGCTTATTCTAACGAAAAATATAATAATATACTATTATTAGCTGTGTCAAACTGTATATATATTAATGAAAAAAGTTCTCATTTTCTTATAAAAAAATTGCATTGTCAGAATATTTTCTATATAATGTATGAAGTTAGAAAGAACTAATGAAAGTAAGTTTCAAGATAATGGAGGATTGTTGTGATAAATTTTAGAAAAAAAGCAGTTGCGATGTTACTGGCTGCTGTGTTAACTGCAGGAATGCTTTCCGGATGTGGAACATCAGGAGATACAGAGAAAAGTAAGAATGATAGTAGAAAGGCTGTGGAGCAGACAACACAGGCAGAAGCGGATACAAATAGTAAGACTCAAAATGAAGAGGACAAATCAGAATCAAGAGATATTTTTGCGATGGATACGTATATGACTTTAACGGCTTACGGAAAGAATGCTAAGAAAGCGTTGGACGAGGCGGTTGATGAGATTAACAATATTGAACAGCTTGTTTCTACGGGGATTGACAGCAGTGAAGTTTCGCAGATTAATAAGAATGGAAAAGGTTCGGTATCAGAAACAACAGGATATCTGATTAAGCGCTCAAAAGAGATTTATGACAGCACGAATGGAGTGTTTGACATTACGATTTACCCGATTATGCAGGCGTGGGGGTTCCCGACGGAGAACTATCGTGTTCCCGGAAAGAAAGAGCTGAAGAAGTTAAGGGGACTGATGGGAGCAGATCACGTTTTATATGATGAGAAAAAACAGGAGGTCACTTTAAATAAGGAAGGAATGAAGATTGACCTTGGTGGAATTGCGAAAGGATATACTTCTTCAAAAGTAATGGATATTTTTAAAGAAAATGGGATTTCTAGTGCAGTGATCAGTCTTGGCGGTAATGTGCAGACACTAAACGGAAAGCCAGATGGTTCTGACTGGAGAGTGGCAGTTGAGAATCCGGCAGATACGGGAAGTTATATTGGAGTGCTTTCTATAAAGGATAAGGCAGTGATTACTTCTGGGGGATATGAGCGTTATTTTAAGCAGGATGGAAAAACATATCATCATATTATTGATCCGGCTAATGGATATCCGGCAAATAATGGTCTGACTTCTGTTACGATCGTATCAGATGACGGAACACTTGCAGACGGTTTGTCCACATCATTATTCATTATGGGACCGGAAAAAGCACAGAAATACTGGAAAGAACACAGTGATGAGTTTGACACGATTCTTGTAAAAGATGACGGAAGCATTCTAGTTTCAGAGGGACTCGCAGAGTATTTTACCAGTGAGTCTGATTTTACGATAATAAAAAAGTGATACAAAAATAAAAAAATAATGATACAAAAAATTTCTCATAAAATCAAGTACAAAAAGATTTCGAGAATATAAGAATGCAAGAGTACAGGAATACAAGAATACATTCAAAAAGAAAGGGAGATATGATGAGGGAAAAGTGGAAAAAATATGTTGAAAAATTTAAAAGTCTTGGTGATAAGGTTTCAGGTGTGAAAGGAATTACAGCGGTAATTCCGGCGGTTTGCCTGGCGGTTCTTATGGTGACAGTACTTACCGGATACAAAACCCCACAGGCAAAAAAGTATGAAGCTTCAGAGACAGAAGACATCAGTCAGATTAAGGAAGCGCTTGCGAAGGAAAGTACAGCAGCAATGGCAGAAACAACGAAAAAGAATACAACAAAGAAGGGAAAGAAGGGGGCTATTGATGTAAAAGATGGAACGTATAAAGGTTCTGCAAACGGATATGGCGGAAAAGTTACAGTAAATGTTACTGTAAGTAAAAAGACAATGACGGCGATTGATATTGTCAGTGCTCCAGGTGAGACGGATTCTTTCTTTCAGCGTGCAAAAGGGGTTATTGATGAGATGCTTACGGCACAGAGTACAGATGTAGATGTCGTGTCTGGAGCAACATACAGTTCAAATGGAATTATCGGTGCGGTGAAAAATGCACTTTTTGGAACGGAGTCTAATAATGCGACAGCAGCGAACGCAGGTAATGCAGCTGGTTCGGCTCCGAGTGTTTCTAAAGTGAGTGAGTCTGGAACATGGAAAGATGGAACTTACACTGGCTCCGGTAAAGGATTTGGTGGAACTATTTCTGTAAAAGTAACAGTAAAAGATGGAAAAATCAGCGCGATTGATGTAACAAGCGCATCAGGAGAAACTGCTTCCTATTTTAGTAAGGCAAAAGGAATTATCCCAAAGATGATCAGCGGACAGACTACAAATGTGGATGCGGCATCTGGAGCAACCTATAGTTCCAATGGAATTATTACCGCAGTAAGAAATGCTCTTTCAAAGGCGGAAACAGGGAAAAGCAGTACGAAAAAGAAAAAGAAGAAAAACAAAAAAAATAAGAAAAAAAACAGTGGTTCTAACAGCAATAATAACAATAATAATATTGCAGCACCGGCAGAAGGGTATGAAGATGGCACTTATACTGGAAGTGCGGCCTGTTCGGGAGAGCAGTTTAAGGAATATAGTGTAACGGCAAATGTAACGATTAAAAATGGAAAGATTTCTGCGGTGGAGATTTCTTCTACAGCAAAAGGAACCAACCTGAAACAGTTTATGAGCAGAGATGAGATTAAGAATCTTCCATCACTTATTGTCTCTAAAAACGGAACAAGCGGAGTAGATGCTGTCAGTGGAGCAACGTACAGTTCTCATGCTATTTTTAATGCGGTAAATGATGCTTTATCAAAGGCGAAGAAAAACAGTTCTTCTACGGAAAAGAAAGAAGAGACAACAACGGAGAAGAAGGAAGAGACGACAACAGAAAAGAAAGAGGAAACGACCACAGAAAAAAAGGAAGAGACAACGACAGAAAAGAAAGAGGAAACGACTACAGAGAAAAAAGAAGAAACAACAGAAAATCCAGACGAAGGGAAAAACTACAAAAATGGAACATATAAAGTAAGCGTAAGCTGCGAGCCGGATGAAGATGAGGATTTTGATCCGTATACGATTTCCATGGATATCACAATTAAAAAAGATAAAATTACAGAAATTTCTAATATTACCGCGAATACAAATTCAACGAATAAAGCATATACAAACGATGCAAAGAAAGGAATGGTTTCTAAAATTGTAGCAAATGGAAATGCAGATGGTGTAAATACTGTATCAGGAGCCACCTGTTCTTCTAAAGCAATTAAAGATGCATGCCAGAAGGCATTTAATGCGGCAAAGAAGTAATTTTGAAAAGAGAGGCTTTTGCGTTTATTTAAGAAAAAGTCATTTGAATATTAAAAAAAATAGTAAGAAAATTTATAGAAGATAATAGAAAGCATTTTAGAAGGGACAACGAATGAAATATAAAAACTTTTTAATCCGTTTATTTGATCTTATTCTCGTTCTGGGGCTTTTAGCAGGATATCAGGCTGTGATTTACAGTCGTGATAAAGAAGCCACAATTGCAGAATTAAAAAGCCAGGTAAATCAGCTCCAAGGAGAAAAAGAGGATATTCTTGAAGCAGCAAAAAATTCTGGAAAGCTAGGGACCGATGGTGCATCTGCCGGTCAGGCAGGAACGTATAAAGATGGAACATATACTGGAAGTTCGCAGGGATTTGGCGGAGAAATTAAAGTAAAAGTAACGGTATCTGGGAAGAAAATTAGTGCGATAGATATTATAGAAGCAAGTGGGGAAGATGAGGCTTATTTATCAATGGCAAAAGATATTGTGAAGACAATACTTGATAAGCAGACGACAGAGGTTGATACAATAAGCGGAGCAACCTATTCATCTACAGGAATAAAGAATGCAGTAGGACAGGCATTAGAAGGAGCAGCTAAATAATGAAGAAAAAGAAAAAAATATCGGTGCAGACAATCATAGAAGTGATGATACGGGCAGTATTTTTTATCATCTATCCAGCCTTATTTTCCACTGCATTTACCGGAATAAAATTAATTGTAGAACAAATTACACAGCGTGCAAGTCTGCAGTGGAATTCCTTTGTACAGACACTTGTGGTATTACTGGTCTTTACCATTGTGTTTGGACGATTTTTCTGTGGATTTGCCTGTGCATTTGGAACATGGGGTGATTTCGTTTATTTTATTTCATCTATGATTCGCAAAAAAAGAAAAAAGAAACCGTTGAAATGTTTTTCAAAAGCGGGAAAGATACTCCGGTATTTAAAATATGTTGTACTGCTTGTTGTCCTGCTTCTTTGCATAAAAGGTTACAGTAGTGCCGTTGCTATACATAGTCCGTTCAGTGCATTTTCCCGTTTTCATCAGTTAAAGATGGCAGACAGTCTTATCGGAACAGGCCTCTTTTTATTGGTTACAGCAGGAATGGCATTGGAACCAAGATTTTTCTGCCGTTTCTTATGCCCAATGGGAGCAGTATTTTCCCTGATGCCGGTTCTGCCGTTTTCTGTAATCAAACGAAACAGAGAAAACTGTATTCCAAACTGTAAAGCGTGTAATTTAGTATGTCCGGCAAGTCTTGAGATACCATCGGATAAAGAAGGGGATAATGCGGCATCCGGAGAATGTTTCTCCTGTGGAAAATGTATCGGAAAATGTCCAAAGCAAAACACACATAATGGTTTTTTGGGAAAGCTATGGTTACCAATGCTTGTAGGAAAGGCTGTGATATTATTCGTGATATTTAGAATATTGTATTAAAGAACTTTCCTGATTTTGTCTGTCGGATAAATTATTATATCAAAAATCCTTTTTCGTGTTATAATGAACGGTAATTGCTGTATATTGCTACCCTCATAAGAAAGGAGTATTTTTTGAATAAAGCGAATTTGATTATAGAAGAAGTGAATAAAGTAATTATTGGTAAAGAAAAGGTCATCCGTAAGGTGTGGATGACGATTCTCTCTGGTGGACATGTTTTGCTTGAGGATGTACCTGGTGTGGGAAAGACAACGATGGCGCTGGCTTTTTCAAAGGCTTTGGGACTTTCTTATCGAAGAATACAGTTTACACCGGACGTTATGCCATCGGATGTGGTCGGTTTCTACTATTATAATAAGGAAAATGGAAAGTTTGAATACCGTCAGGGAGCAGTTATGACGAACCTTCTGCTGGCAGATGAAATTAACCGTACTTCAAGTAGAACGCAGTCAGCACTTTTGGAGGTTATGGAAGAAGGACAGGTAACGGTAGATGGTGTGACAAGAAATATACAGGAACCATTTTTTGTTATTGCAACGCAAAATCCGCTTGGTTCTGCGGGTACGCAGATGCTTCCGGAGTCGCAGATGGATCGTTTTATGGTTCTTTTATCTATGGGATACCCAACAATAAAGGAAGAAATGATTCTGATGAGTCAGAGAAAGGTGAGTGATCCATTAGATGATGTGAATGAGGTTATCTCAAAAGAAGAATTACTTTCTATGCAAAAGGAAGTGAATGAGATTAAGGTTTCTTCTTTAATCTATCAGTATATTGCAATGCTTTCTGATGCGACACGAAGACATGATATGATTCAGCTGGGTGTCAGCCCAAGAGGATCTCTGGCCTTGTGCAGAATGGCAAAAGCGAGTGCATTTTTGGCTGGCAGAGATTATGTTGTGCCGGAAGATGTTCAGGATGTTGTAAAAGATGTTTTCCGTCATCGTCTGGTATTAAAGTCAAGAGCAAGGTTATCGAGGAAAGATGTGGATAAGATTATGGATGAAATTTGTGCCACTGTACATGTGCCAGATCGAAGAGCGGCAGGAGGAAGAAGATGACCCGAAAAAGATTATGGATGAATCGAATTAGCGGGATTGTCTGTCTGTTACTGTGGATTGCGTTAGTCATTTTTCTTTCTGGAACAACAGGGAAGATTGCCGGGATGGCATTAGGAATTATGTTGCTGGTGGCTGTCATTTATAATCTTTATCTTCCAAAAGAAGTTTCTACTCATCTGATTATTCCTGCCTATGCGCAAAAGGAAGAAAAAATTACCGGACGACTTTGTATCAGCAATACAGGAGTGTTCCCTGTTTTATCTGGGAAAGTTTTTTTACAGGTAAAGAAGACGATTAGTGGGGAACAGGAAATATTTTCTATGAATATCAGGGCAGCGGGACGAAAAAATGGTGCGGCTGCTTTTGTTATAGATTCGGAATATATGGGATTTTTGGAAATCACGATTTTGCGGGTGGAACTGTACAGCTTTTTTGGATGTATGAAAAAGGTAACATATGTAAATCAGGAGAAGGTGGTAATGATTCTGCCACAAACAACGGAACTGCATTTTCCAGTACAAAACAGCGGAGCTGCCTGTTCTTTTTTTGATGAGGAACAAAGTGGTAAAAAGGGAAATGGTCCGGGGGAATATTTTGGAATCCGTCCGTATGTTGATGGAGATTCCATGAAGTTAATTCACTGGAAGCTAACAGGAAAAACAGATGAATATATGGTAAAAGAAGTGGAAGTTCCTATGATGCGGATGCCACTTATTTTTCTCGAAACAAGGGTAGAAAAGCTGGATGCTGCTATGATTGACGGGTTGTTAGAAGCATTTTTTTCTATTTCACAGCATATGGCACAGGAAGGACAGAAGCATTGTCTTTGTTGGTGGGATAAAAAGACCGATGTATGGAATTTTTACAATGTGGCAAATGCAATGCAGTTGGAAGAAGTGTATGCCCATGTATTTCAAAGTATGTTTTTTTCTCAGGGGAATGCAACGATAGATTCTTTTGAAAAAGAAAGAAAAGAACAGTTTTCAGAAGTGATTTATATTACAGAGTATTGGAACGAGAAACAGGCAGTTTTCGATGACTGGAACCTGACTTTATTATTAGAACGACGGGAAGCAAGAAAAGAAGAAGGGGAAGCGTTAGTACCGTATATTTTTTCGGCAGAAACCATGGGAGAGGATATTGATCGGATTTTGACAGCGTACAGGAGTGTAGATTATGGAGCATAAAAACTCATTTCACATTAAAAAATTGAATCATCAGAGTGGATTTGGCTGGGCAGAAATGATGCGGGCCGGGTATGTGTGGCTTGCTGCGCTGTTATGTTTTATCTGGTATGCTGCCGATCGTTTTGAAATGGATACAGCAGGTGTTGCTCTTTTTATCGGGGCAGCCTTTTTTATATTATTGTATTTCGTTGGGATATCTGTTGGAAAAGGTTTTACGGTTTTTATAAGCGGTTTGTATTTTTTTGTTCCATTTTTCATTCTTTCTATGGAGAATATTCGAAGAGCTTTATTGATTTTCTCCCGAACAGTCTTTGATTATCTGGCAGATTATGGACAGAGCAAAAATATTTTTCATCGTATACTTCAAAATACATCGGTAGATATGCAGACAGGAAATGTGGAGTTTTTGCCATTTGTGGTTGGAATATTGGGGATAACCTTATGGCTCATTCTAGTCATGGCACTGTTGTGGAAAGTTCATCCGTGCATTTTGTTTTTTGTAGTAGCGATTTGTTTCGCTTTTCCTTTTTTTGTGTGGGGAATCCGACCGGAGTTGTTTGCGGTATTAAGCTTTCTTATTTTTTGTTTCTTTTTATTTTCATCCTCTTTCTGGGGTGGAGTACTTGGAACAGCAGTTATTATTATTGTGCTTCTTTTAGGAACTTTTTTTGGAATGACGAATACCGGACAGATGT
>OOBR01001466.1_pt1 | contig 13235 bp, 7 predicted proteins | sample 1671281 | NCBI WGS metagenome assembly OOBR01 (sample SAMN06348140, study PRJEB24527) | human gut metagenome | biome: human gut; feature: ankylosing spondylitis patient; material: feces | host: Homo sapiens | place: China | collected 2015-10
GATTTACACTCGGATATTTCTGATTAGTTTTGGTTGTTCTATGGTTATAAATACAACGAGTGAACACCCCTTGTCCTATCGAAGTGACTCTGTCATGCATTATTATCCGTTCCAGTTTGCTACATTCCTGAAATGCGAAATCAGGGATTTCGGTTACAGTTGAAGGAATACGAATCGATACGACACCGCAACCGTAGAATGTAGAAGCCGAAAGTTCACGGAGCCCTTCGTTAAGAGTAATAGTTTCCAAGCTTTCGCACCCCTGGAACAACCAGCGTCCCAGAGTCTGCACACTTCCCGGGATATTGATGGTTCCCAAAGCGGTGCAATTCATAAATGCCGAATCGTAGATGGTTTCCATTTTCTCGCCTACACGAAGGTTGCGCAGACTTACACAGTTTTCAAAAGTCCATTTCCCAATGCTTAGGGCGTTCTCCGTATCAATCGTTTCCAATGCGCGGCAATTGGCAAATGCGGCTTCTTCAATCGCGGTAACGGTAGCCGGAAGAATAACTCGTTTGAGAGTGGTATTCGCGGTTTGAGGGTTATAAAACGCCAGTCCACGGTTGGGCATGACAGTCAGATCGGTCATTGACAAGTCTAATACTTCCAATACGTTCAATGATTGCCTGATATATGCGAAGTCGTCCGCGTTCATGCTGCCTTTAATAGCGAGGTTGCGTACAGAGCCATCCATAACAACAGTATTCAAGTTTCCTGCCGTACTTTCCACAATCACACCATCAAAATATTTTACAGGTCGGGTAACGGCAAACTCTTTGCCGTTTTTATCGGTAATGGTTGCTTTGAGCAAGGCGGTTGCCGAAAGTTTGATATTGGCAGGCGCGGTGATCGTTACTTTGGCACTCCCTGCAATGACAGTACCAGATGCAAAGCTCGGTTTAGTGACTTGCACGCCCCATATTTCCTGCGTGGCGACAGAGCGGGTTTGAATATCCATACCTGTTCCGCTTTCATTGGTCACAGTTGCTGTGATAGCCGTATAATCTTCTTCTTTTAGAGTGGACGGTAAAATCAGCGTAATCGAATTATCGGTTGCCGAAGCATAAAATACTTCATAGCTGTCAAAACCGATGGTTACAAAAGTAGTCTTAGGCAGTGTAATTTTAGTCACTCCGTCTGCCAATGTGAATATAACATTTTCCGGGTCGCTCTGATAGTCAATGCCGTTTTCTGCAAAAATGGCATCGCCCTGCTCTCCTGTCACGGGTACTTTCTGACCATTATTGAGCATCCATTGGTCATCTATCTTCCAGTAAAACTGACCTTCAAATTCTGCGACACTCAATATGGGGGAATTGCCTGTCGTACGAATCTTATTTCCTGCGGCATCCTTCATCCATACCGGTTCTGCATCACCAATCTTCACCGTCCAATAGTAGTTTTCATCCGTGTCCTGCTTTACGCCGATAACGGGAGTAACGCCATCTGCGCCTTTCTCTCCGTTCCGGATGGTGACAGGATTACTTTTACTGAAAGAAATAGTGTAACCCACTTCTTTTGAATTTTCCACAATTGGCGTAACTCCCGTCACGTAGTCGTTTTGCTCTAATGCAGTGACAAGCCCTTGCAATGCACAAATTTGTGTGTTTGCCGTGTTACACCAAGTTTCCAGTGTTTCAACTCTCGATTTGAGGTCTGTTACATCTTTTTGTAGCTGAACAAGTTCGCCGTCATCACACCCGATAATCATTACTGCTAAAAGCAGCGTAAAACAGAAATTGATTCTTTTCATACTTCACTTTGTTTTGTTATTAAATAAGTTATTACCCATACAAACCGTTTAATTACTTGCTAAGTAACGGAAATGAATCTTACGACTAGAACAGGGCGCTGTACACCGTAATCATGTCATTTGTTGTAATCCTCATCAAGGAATATACACAAGAAGAGTTTATCTGCACCAAAGTGAAGGAAAGCGGATAGAGGAGAATTTTGTGTTTTTCGCAGCTCAATCTATATTCAATATGCAATAAGTAGTTTTTCTGGCAGTATGCTTATGGTCTTTTTTGTTTGTAGATAAGAAATCAATAAAAAGAAGATAAATTTCTCAATATATTTCATATATTTGTCGAATCCTAATTCATTTCCGTTACTTAGCAAGTAACATCTTTATTTAACTACATAGTGCTATTGTGTCAACTATTCCAAAGCCTTTGATTTCCTTTGAATACGTAATCAAATATTATCTTGTTGGCTTTATTAAGTTTTTCGTTCTCAAAACGTTTCAAATAAGTACGTGTCACTTCGAGAGAAGAATGTCCCAAACCTTCAGAAATAACTTCTTCTGGTATTTCACAATATTTCGCCAATGTCGCCCACGTATGACGGGCTGTATAAGAACTGACGTTTGCCCCAATATTGCAAAACATCGCCAAACGGGAAAGATTATAGTTGAAATGACGAAGTTGCCGACGATATTCGTGATATGCTTCTTCTCCTCTGCTTCTCCAGTCGAGCAAGTCTAGTAAATAAAGAGAAGATAAATCCTTACTACGATAACGCTGAATGATCGCCATCGCTTCCGATGAGACTTGGATAGTCAATTCTGTACCCGTCTTTTGGCGACGAAAATGCAGGAAATATTGCCCTCTTTGATTTTTATTCAGCTCTTTGGTTTTCAGATGAATCAAATCTGCAAACCCGATACCCTGCAGCAATAACATTAACGTCAACAGATCACGTGCCTGCTGTAATCCCCCGAAGTTATTCAGCTTCTTTTTATCTGCTGTTTTTATCTCCATATCAATCAATTCACGCATCTCTCCGGCTTCTAACGCCAGTTTCTTCTCGGACGTCACTCCGGTAAACACATTATGGAACAGGCGAAATTCACCTTCTATAATCTCTTCATCCACAGCTCGGTTGTAAACGGCACGCAAAGCACGGAAATAAGTAGAAATAGTATTCCAACTCCGTTTATTATCAAGCAAGTATCGCTCGAAACGCTTCATTTCAGCCTTGTCAAATATACTAAAGGGTATATTATCCTTCCCTCTGTATTTATGAAAAGCTTTCAAAGCATATCCATAAATATAAGCTGTGCCATAACGTTCTTCACTCTTCAGCCCTTCAATAATCCGACTCATGTAATGAGTAAAACTTTCTGTTTTCATAATTCAATATTTAGAGTTTATAATCTTCTTTGTTGGCAGAAATAGGACTCCCGCTACAAAGAGAAAAAAGAAACAGAAAAAAAGGCTAAATCGGATATGAAACATTGCCTAAATTGGCGTTTTTTAAGATGTATTTGAATCTAAAAAAGAACCCAAGGAATGCTATCTAAAAAAAGCCATTTTGGAAGAATCGAAATCTATCTCTCCAAAATGGCTGAACACCTACTGAAAAATATCGTAATTCTACCTTAATTACTCATTTTCTTTTGATTTTGCATTCCAAACCAACAAAGCAAAGAGAACAGACAACAATGCCGCACCAATCCAAAACCAATTGATATAGGTAAAATCATAAACATCAACGCCATTTTGAACAGTCTTTTGCCCTTCTATTAGTACACCGCTCATCACATCCTGCAATCCGGCTCCGATATAACTGGCGATACCAACCACCCCCAAAGCAGCACCCGACGCATTGCGAGGAGCAATATCCACTGCCATCAGACCACCCAGAAAACAAATCAAAACTCCGATACCCAATCCGAAAAGAACCATAGCAAGCACATCTATCCAGAAGTGTACACCCGGAACCAATAGGAACAGGCAAAGCGCAAACACATTCATCAATCCGAAAATTAACGCAGGAACATTGCGACGACCGCCAAACAGCTTATCAGAAATCACTCCTGAAAACATAGTACCGATTATACCACAGACCGGACAAATAGAAATGATAAAACTGGCATCCAAGGTGGAGTAACCCTTTTGAGCTTCCAAATAAAAAACGCCCCAACTATTGATAGCATAACGACTGATATACATAAAAGCACTCGAAAGAGCCAGTATCCAAATGGCAGGCATCAGCAATACCTGACGCTGTGCTTTATTAAAATCAGCCGTTTCTGTCTCACTCATTTCCTTTTTCTGTTTGGGAACATTCACCGAAGGGAACCCCATGCTTTCGGGAGTATCATGGAAGAACTTCCAGACGATCAACGCTCCTATCAATCCCACTATACCGGCTCCGAAGAAACCATACCGCCAGCCCAACACACTGACAATTGAGGCTATTATCAGAAAAGTCAACGCTTCGCCGATATTATGGCTCGCAGACCAAAAGCCATAGTATGAACCGCGTTCTTTGTCCGTGAACCAACGGGAAAGCCCTACTACACAGGATGCTGCCCCCATAGATTGAAACCAGCCGCTAATCCCCCAAAGGATAGCGAACAGGATAAAAGAATTAGTAAAACCGAGACAAAGATTAACCAAAGCAGTTATCAATAAACCGGTAGTCATAAAACGGTTGATATTGCTGCGGTCGGCAAGGAAACCGTTCGTGAATTTCCCGATCGCATAGGTGAAAAACAATACGGAACCTATGATGCCTAACTCTGTTTCCGAAAAAATGCCTTCATCTACAATAGGTTTCTTTACGACATTCAGACTAAGACGGCACACATAATACATACCATAACCGAAAGTAGCTGAAAGGAAAGTAGACCATTTCAGGTATTTAAGGCGACGGGCACCGGAATGAAGATGCTGCGAGTCGGATGAAGACAAAGCTTCCCCGTTACAAGGTCTCGGTGAAGAGACCTTGTAAAAGTTTATAAGTTGTTTCAACATGTCTGACCGTTTAAGGATGGAGATTCTTTTTCTTCAGATATTCGAGAAGTTCACGAGGCCTGTCTGTTTGGATAAGGCGGATGTCCTGCCGGACGATCCATCCCCAGCTCTGTTCGTACTTCTGTTCCTCCACTGCCTTGTCATCATCATGTCCGCCGCACAGTTCGGGCCACATGGCATTTACAAAGACTTCGGCCCCGCTGTCACGCACTTTTTTAATCAGGCGCAGTGTTTCCTCGGAATCCTTACTGAATACCAGTTCGAAAACAGCGGGTTCGAGATTCCGGATATAGCCGTCAATGATGGTCTCCGCTTCGGTATTGTCCAGGTTGACAACAGGCATAAATGCCATTTTCTGAAGTACATCTCCATGCTCTCTTGCCACCTTTTCATACGGAAAATCAGACTTGATAATGCATTGATGAGTAGTACCCGTTTTTTCCAGAATCTGATAGGTCTCCTGAAAATAGTCATATCCTTTGTCTACATTGACCAGAATCTTTCCTTTGCACAGGTTCATCACCTCTTCCAGAGTTGGAATGAGGTGGGCGGTCTTATGCCCGGCCCCGTTTTTCAAACGGAATTTCTTCAGTTCTGCTAGTGTATAATCCTGTGGTAATCCTTTTCCGGTGGTTGTACGGTCTATCTTTTTATCGTGCATCAGGATTAAGTGCCCGTCTTTGGTTTTCTTCAGATCTATTTCAACCATATCCACTCCCATCTCAATGCAGTTTTTGATGGCCTGCAGGGAATTTTCGGGAGCGTTGCGCCAGTCGGCACGGTGTGAAACGACCAGCACCGACTGCCCGTCAATGTTCTGAAGTGCCTTAGTTACATTTTCGTCTGATTGTTGTGCACATGAAATAAGAGCACAACACACTAACAGACAGCTACATAAAAATCTATTTCTCATCATTCTATTCTTTCTTTGATTGATATGGATTATTAGGGTTGCGCAGGTCCATCTTCTACCTTACGAATGGCATGGTTGGAGTAGTCGGCTACATACAAAGCACCATCCGGGCCGAACTGACATCCTTCAGGATTATTGAACTCTGCCAGCGAAGCAATTCCATCCACCATACCAGCCTTATTTTGTCCGGCATAGGTTGAAACTTCACCATCGGGAGTAATGACTCTGATACAATGATTTCCCCGATCAGCCACATAGAAATTACCATCTTCATCTACATCTCCTTGAGAGGGTTCGTTAAATTTGGCAGAAGTTCCTGTACCATCAGCATATCCTGTCACTCCAAAAGAACCTGCCAGCAACTTAACATCGCTAAATTCTCCAGTAGCCATATCATAACTTGCTTTGTATATCACATGATTTTTACGTGAAACAATATATGCGGTTGTTCCCGGCTTATCAAATGCAATCGCATTAATGTTTCCTTTACTCGCAGCAGCACCAGCAGCATCGGGAAGCTGAAACTTAGGAATAAAATTTGTACCATCATACTGATATATCCATGAACCGGAATGATAACCGATAAAAACCGCACCAGTTTCCGGATGCACTTTCACGGCTGTTATCCCTCCCTGATCCCAAAGAGATGTCAAATTTTCGTATTTGTCTCCGTTTTTCGTCATCGTACCAAATCCCATAGTTCCACTTGCATTATTATCATTGGCAATATACATCGTATTCTCATCCAACGAAAAGTCAATGGCACGCATTCGCTGCACCAACGTGCTTTCCGAAGCTTTCAACAATGTAGTAAGCCGGTTATCCTTTGCTACCCGGATGCATGCCATATCATCTACAGAACTAGCCCCGTCCTCAACAATATACAACGCATTGTTTTTCCCCCACACTAGATAGCGAGGTTTGGAAAGTGTAGCTACTGAAAAATCGCCATCCGCCTCTCCACTGCTTTCTCCACCTAAATAGGTAGACACAACCTGATTAGATACATAAGTAAAATTCATATCATAAATCAATATTTGCGCATTGGGTCTTTCTCCAAGTATGACTCTGACAATCCCCGAACTTGTTCCTTTCTGCACTTCAGCAGTAATGACCTCATTGGTAACTGTTTTCACCAATGCTTCCTTCCCGTTAATCGTAACTTTGACATTATTTATATCTGTACCAAAATTACTTCCGTTTAAAGTCAGTAGCGTATTTCGTCCGCCCATAACAGGAGAAAAATCAGCAACTTCCGCTTTCAAATTTTGCGGTTGATCTTCATCGTTGCAAGCATAAAATGCTATGAGTATCATAAACAATGCCGCTATCGGACATTTATTTATTAAATAATTTATTGTTTTCATTTATTTACTATCTGCTATAATTCAAATTTATTAATAATATCACTGTTTAACACCGGGACATCCTGTCGGCCCACAAATATAGGGACCGAATATTTGTTTGATTCTACGTTTAGTATTATGATCCTCCAAGATGTAAACATAATATTCATCACCTCCCGGCAATACCCGGATAACAATATGTCCCTGTCTACTTTTCATTTTCTCCGTATCCTTACCGATAACAATTTCGGCGGCAGGATGCAAGTTAGTTGCAAACACATCTCTCTTTCCCGGATACAAATATTTAGACAACATTCGTTCCAAAGTGGAATGATTGGGATGCAGCGCATCACTAGCCTGAATGATAAATATACGAGGAGACAGAGTTGAGATAAAGGTATCATTGGTAGCATTGTTATATCCGTGATGATTCACACAGCACACCTCTGTATGTCCCACAACGGGAGCCATCCATGTTTCTACATCATGGAACGTTCCTCTTCCCGGTTTCGGATATCCTGTCACATCTCCGCCGGTATAGTAGGAAAAGTTACCATACACAATCTTTATCGCACAACTTAACGTATTCTCTTGCGGAATATCATACTTCTCTAATGTGTCAAAATCAGGAAACAAATACCTTTTCTCATGTTCCTTGCCCGTCCACAACCAGCCGTTGGCATAAATATTCTGTATCTTAAACCTCCCGGCATAGCGGGTGGAATCATACAATAATCTGAATTGATTATCCACTCCCGGCACAAATTGTTCAACATTTATTTTACGCTTCGTAAAATGTAAAAAATTGAAGTAGTTCTTTATCATTTTATCTTCCGTATTTACAAGGAAGTTATAATCTGGAAATCCCCTGTCCACGAGCATACCTATCTGAAGATTTTCGGCTACTGTAATTATCCCGGTATTATAATACCTGCCCGATTCATTTTTCATTTTAAGTACACCACCCATGTGGTCGCTATGAAAATGAGTAATCAAGGCATAATCCAATTTTTGCTTTTGAACAGGTGCCATCGTTTTGATATAATCAACGATCCATTCACCTGGTGTCCGGCTGGCATTAGGCTTAGGCGATACGTGCCGGGGATTGCCGGCCTTATTTTCTCCTGCATCTATCAGCATCGTGGTACCATCAGGAAGAATAATATAGGCACATTCTCCACAACCTGTATTAATGTGATGAATATCCATATATCCTTCCTCCCAAGCAGGCAATGTCTCTCCCACTTTCTGGGCGAAAGAGGCTATAGGAAGAAAACATAAAAGTAATACTATTATTATTTTCTTGATTTTCATTCTTGTTACTATACTTCTTAGTTTTTCATAACAGCACACAATTTACATCCTATCAATAACCGGGATTTTGAGGGAACTTCTCCGGATCATTACGCAATGTTACTTCACTATTTGGAATCGGGTACAATAAGTCGTCTTTGTCTATGATTAGCCCGATTTTAGCAATTTCATTAATAGCATTTCCCGAACGGAGCAGATCGAACCAGCGTTGCATCTCCATAGGAAACTCCAAACGGCGTTCGAGAAAGATGGCATCCCGGAAGGTATCCTGATCTGAAAGTTCATCCCCTGTATATGCTCCGGCAACATACGAACGTGTTCTGACATCGTTCAGTGCCAATAATGCCGGACTTGTTGCTGAATTATCGAAAGATACTTCATTGCAGGCTTCGGCATACATCAACAATACATCTGCCCAACGAAGTATCGGAGTGTTGTAACCATACTGTTCCAACGAACTTTGAATGTCGGCATATTTCACCAACAGGTTATTATCAGTATTAGTTCCTTTCATGCTTCGCATCAAATCAGCACGACGGTCATCAGAGGTATAGATACACTTGGCTGTATTACTTAGCTTAAAAACCTCGTTCAAGTCTGCTTGATTGGAGTGATAAGTCAAAGCATTGCGGCCCTCTCCTGCAATATCCTTGTCGAAAATGACTTCAAATAAGATTTCCTTATTCATGGTTTGCGGTGCCCAACCGGTATAATTCTTGAAATCGGTAGCTGAACTTCCCTGCACCGGTGCTGTACTAAACACATTGGCAATGTCAGGCAACAACTCGTGCGTGCCGGCATTATCTGTATTTATAAGTTCATCCAACGTTTGTTTGGCAGCCTGCCATTTCTTCTCTTGAAGATAAACCTTACCTAAAAGAGCTTTGGCTGCCAAAGAAGTAGCGCGTCCGAGATTCTTCCCTGTGAATACTTTTGACAGGTTATTCGCATCCGAAGCAAATTGCAAGTCAGCCTCTATCGCTGCATAGATGTCCGCCACTTTATTGCGTTCACACCCTGCAACTTCCGTGGCCGCCAGTGGAGCAAGAATCAGTGGAGCATCCCCCCAGAAACGAACAATATTGAAATAACACAATGCCCGAAGAAAGCGCGCCTCGGCTTCATATTGGAGTTTCAGCTTAGTGTCTTTTACTACATCAATATGAAAAATGACATTATTGCAACGGTATATCGTTTCGTAAGTTTTTTTCCATACGTTACGAAAAATCTGATTGTCAGACTGTGCAGTAAATATTTTAACGCTGTATTCCCGTCCGGCATTTCCTCCGGTATTAGTAAACGAACCTAAATCGTCTGAACGGACATCAGTCATCAGTACCATATTATTTTGATACATGGCACTTGTCTGTAAGTTGGCATAAGCAGCTGTAAGCGCATACTCTATATCTTCTTTATTTTTATAAAAGTTACCGGTAGTTCCGGTGTTTCCTTGAGGCTTCTCATCCAGAAAATCGCTACACCCCGATAATGACAACAGGGTAGCGGTTATAATACACAAGTGGGTTACTATGGTTTTCATATCTTTCATTTGTTTCTTATATTACAGACTAAAGTTAATTCCAATCACAAAACTCTTCGACAACGGGTAAGTACCGTAATCAACTCCCTGCATTATGGGACTGGAGTTAGTGCTGACTTCGGGATTATATCCACTATATTTCGTAAATGTGAATGGATTGAAAGCTGAACCGTAAATACGCAGGTTGCTTATACCCATTCGTTTCAGTAGCTGTTTGGGTAATGTATAGCCCAGTGTGATTTCACGAATACGCATATACGAGCCATCTTCAATATGCCAGGTAGAAATAACGGAGTTCATACCTGTTGCACTACGGTTTGCTTTATACACATTGCCACTTCCCGGATTGTCTTTCGACTGCCAACGGTCTTTGGCTATGGAAAGTTGGTTAGCATTTCCTTCCATATTGGCTAAATAACGACGATTGATGTTAGCTATCTCATTCCCATAGACTCCTTGTAATGAAAGGCTAAAATCGAATGATTGATATCGCAATGAAGTAGAATAACCATAAGTAAAATCGGGCATGTAGTTTCCGGTTATCTGTTTGTCATCGGCATTGATAGTATCATCTTTACCAAATTTCTTAAACCGGAAATCCCCCGGCTGCGCATTAGGAACAATAATTCCATTAGCTACATCTGTCTCGATTTCTGCTTGATTCTTATATACACCGTCAGTAACATAGGTATAATAATTTCCAATAGGCTCTCCTACCTTGGTGATGAAATCAATCACACTGTTCGCCTGTGTCACCATCTCCGATGCACCTCCCAAAGATTTTACCTCGTTACGGTTCATTGCATAATTAAAACTGTTAGTCCAACGCACCTTTCCTAGTTTGAGGTTTGTGCCTAACGTTATTTCAAGTCCTTTATTTTCCACTTTTCCAATGTTCTGAAGAATGGTTGAAAAACCGGAAGCTTCCATGACAGGTACATTCAGCAACATATCAGAGGTCATACCTTTGTAAACGTCCACTTCAACATTCAACCAATTAAGCAGCCCTATTTCCAAGCCTAAATTCACTTGGGAAGTTTTTTCCCAACTAAGATTGGGGTTACCATAGGTACTTTCTTTCGAACCGATACTATATATGCCTCCAAATACGTAATTATCTCCATTCACAATGCCATAAGAAGCGTAATTACCAATGCTCATATTTCCTGTTTCTCCCCAACTGGCACGAAGTTTCAAATTAGTCAGCCACGAAGATAATGGTTTCATAAACTTTTCTTCTGTCACATACCATGCTCCGGATACGGAAGGGAAATATCCCCAACGATTATTTTCTCCAAAACGGGATGAACCGTCTGCACGAATAGTTGCCGAAAATATATATTTATCCGCATAGCTATATTGTGCACGCGCAATGCCCGACAATAAGGACCACGCTTCTTTATTTGAGTCGTATTTAGTAGCCGTAGAATTGCTGGGTATCGTATGTACCAAATCGTTCATCGGAAGGTCGGTAGCCGTTACTCGATTGGCATTACTTTGATAACGTTGGGCGGTCCATCCGGCCAATACACTGATATTATGTAGTTTATTTATTTTCTTCTGATAATTCAATGTATTCTCCCAAACCCAGGTATATTTATTCTTGGTCCGCGATTCTGCGGTTGGATTGGATGGCGGAGTACGATTCGTCGAGTTAGGTAGAGCTGCCGGGCGGTAATAGTCCCGCACATAATTATTATAATTCCAGCTTCCCTGCATTTTGTAGTTCAACCCTTTTAGTATTTTATATTCTACATAGGCAGTTCCTAACATTTGTATAGAGGTCATCTGATCTTCAATAAGGGTAGCTACCGCTACCGGATTGTTCAATTTAGATTGTCCGTAACTCGTATGGTTGTGCTCATAATTGAAATCTCCATTTTCATCACGGACAGGATAGATGGGGGCTACACCCAATGCTAACGATAATACTCCATCGTCTCCATACCGCCCTTCTGTATTTACCAAATTATAAATATTCCGGGTTAGATTGATATTACCTCCAAATTTCCAACGATTGTAATTTACATCTACTTTGGCACGAAATCCCATCTTCGTAAAGTCGGAATTGATAACTATCCCTTCTTCATTTTGATAGTTTCCCGACAACATATATTTTATATTCTTATTTCCGCCACTTACGGAAAGATTATGCTTCGTTATGAAACCTGTACGCAATACTGCATCCTGCCAGTCTGTGTCTACCAGTCCTTCTTCACCTCTAACGTAAGGTAGTATCTCCGGTGGAAGCATCCAACCTTGATTCTCAATCATGCTACCTGTTTTCAGATTATTCCAACGTTCTTGGTTTGTTGCGTTCGGATTATACAAATCAGCTTTTCCTGCCACTCGCAATTGGTCATAATAAGCATTGTTATGCCCGTCAAACACTAGTTGGGAGTATTCATAAGCATTGAGCACGTCTATTTTATCAGTTACCATTTGAGCACCGGCATAGCCATTATATTTCACTACCGGCTTTCCCTCTTTTCCTTGTTTCGTTGTAATGATAACAACGCCATTGCTTCCTCTTGAACCATAAATGGCAGCGGCTGAAGCGTCTTTCAAGACTTCAATAGATTCAATATCAGAGGTTTCAATAGATGCCAACGGACTTACTGTTATACCTGTAGCATCTCCTGTATCATCACTCAAAGGGACTCCATCAATAACATACAACGGAGAACTTCCGGCAGTAACCGTGCCCACTCCACGCACTTTCACTTCAAAACCTGCACCCGGAGTTCCGTTGGGCTGTGTAATTTGTACACCTGCCATACGTCCTACTAATGCCTGTTCGATACTCGTTGCCGCCACATCTGCTATATCTGATGCACGAATAGAAGAGATAGCGGTTGATACATCTCTCTTTCTCTGGACGCCATAGCCAACAACCACAACTTCATCAATCATTTTGCTGTCTTCAACCAGTGTTATTTTACTCGTATTCTGATTTTTAACAGAAAGATTGACTGTTCTGTAGCCAATATAAGAAATAATTAACGTGGCCGACTCCGGTACATTCATCAATGAATAATATCCATCAATATTAGTAATCGTCCCATTACTCTCTCCCTTTACTTGTACACTGGCACCAATAATAGGTTCTCCTTTTTCGTCAACAACAATTCCTGTTACTTTCTTTGTTTCTTGTTTTTCCTGTGATTTACGAATCAATACAATGACATTCTCTTGCTCTTTCTTGTAGGTTAACTCCATTTTACCCAAAAGTTGTTGCATGGTTTGTTCAATCGTTGCATCTTTCACATTTAACGAAACTTTTTGGTTTAACTCCGGAAGGCTCTCATTGTAGAAGAATTTGTAATTGCTTACTTGCTCGATTTTCTTTAAAGAGG